>OIZA01000874.1_pt1 | contig 12767 bp, 7 predicted proteins | sample 1588381 | NCBI WGS metagenome assembly OIZA01 (sample SAMN03283277) | human gut metagenome | biome: human-associated habitat; material: feces | host: Homo sapiens | place: Peru | collected 2012 | reverse complement strand
GGAATTAGGAAAACTATTTGCTAATGCTTTGCTTTCTTTTGATGTGATTCATTAAATTAAAAAAGGACTTCTGAAGAGTAAAAATGGATTTGCTCTATTGAAAAGAAGTTCTTTTTTTTCATAATTTATCAGTTATAACTATACTGAATTTAGGGAACAAATGGGGAGAAAACAAGAATAAATGTTCCCTAAAATGTGTTATTCAATGGAAAGTAAACTTTTTAAGCATATTTGTTGTATTTCTCTTGAAAAGGACAATAATAAAATTGTTCAGAAAAGGAGAATGATGAACTATGTATAACATTCAAAATGTATATGCTCGAGAAGTATTAGATTCAAGAGGTAATCCTACTGTTGAAGTAGAAGTGACGCTTGATAACGGAATGAAAGAAAGAGCGATTGTTCCAAGTGGTGCTTCTACGGGTGAAAACGAAGCACTTGAACTTCGTGATGGAGATAAGAAAAGATACCAAGGGAAAGGCGTTTTAAAAGCGGTTCATAATGTTAATGAAATCATTGCCCCAAAACTCGTGGGCATGGATGTCACTAAACAAGCCGCAATTGACCAAGTCTTATTAGACTTAGATGGCACACCATTTAAATCCAACTTAGGCGCCAATGCCATGTTAGGTGTTTCTTTAGCGTGTGCTAGATTAGCGGCTAAAGCGCATAACTTACCACTTTATCAATATTTAGGTGGTCCTAACGCTAAAGTGTTACCAACCCCAATGATGAATGTTATTAATGGTGGTGCGCATGCAGATTCCACGGTCGACTTCCAAGAATTCTTTATTATTCCAGCGGGATTTAAAACTTTTAAAGAAGCGTTAAGAGCAGGAGTTGAAACTTTCCATTGCTTAAAGAGCGTTTTAAAAGAAAAAGGTTATGAAACCGGTGTTGGTGATGAAGGTGGTTTTGCCCCAAGTTGTAAACACGGTAATACCGAACCACTTGAACTCATTATGGAAGCTATTCAAAAAGCGGGCTATGTTCCTGGAAAAGAAATTTTCTTAGGTATGGATGTAGCGGCTAGTGAATTCTATAATAAAGAAACTAAAAAATATGATTTAAAGAAGAGCAAAGAAGGCTCTAAGACCAGTGAAGAAATGATTGCTTGGTTTGAAAAAATGGTGGAAGAATATCCAATTCTAACCATTGAAGATGGTTTAGGTGAAGAAGACTGGGAAGGTTGGGAACTTTTAACCGCTAAATTGGGTGAAAAGATTCAATTAGTCGGCGATGATTTATTTGTTACCAATCGTGACTTCTTAAGAAAAGGTATTACTCATCATGTTGCGAATAGTATTTTAATTAAAGTCAACCAAATTGGTACTTTAACGGAAACTCTAGATACCATTCGTATGGCACAAACGAATGGTTACACCACCATGGTTTCCCATCGTAGTGGTGAAACAGAAGATACCACGATTGCTGATTTAAGTGTCGCGGTCAATGCGGGTCAAATTAAAACCGGCTCTGCTTCTAGAACCGATCGTATGGCTAAATATAATCAACTTCTTCGCATTGAAGATGAATTAGGCGAAACTGCCGTATTTGAAGGATTAAAAGCCTTTAAAAAATATCGTTTCTTAAAATAACAGAGAAATGATTCTACATAATATAGCTTTCTTTCTGCATAAAAAACAATAAAAATTATGCAGAAAACGTTATACAATTATGATTTTTATTCAGTACAAGAAAAGATGAGGATAGTTTTACGCTATCCTTTTTCTTTTCTCTTTTTTGGTTTTATGTATAATAAAAATGATGAGGAAAAAAACATGGATAAAAAAGAACGTTATGAGCATTATCATTATTTTGAAGGATTAAATGCTTGGGAAATAGGTTGTTATCAAAAAGATATTCGTCCCATTGTGGTGAATGATGGGCCACTTGGGGTAAGAAAACCAGTAAAAAATGATTTTAGTGCCCAAGAAACCATATTAGAAACCGTGTGTTTATTATCACCTGCTGCTTTAGCGGCATCTTTTAGTCAAGAGGTTTGCTATGAAAATGGGCGTTTATTAGCGTTAGATTGTTTAAGTAAAAAAGTCGATGTTCTTTTAGCGCCAGGCATAAACATTAAACGCAGTGCTTTATGTGGTAGAAACTTTGAATATTTTAGTGAAGATCCTTATTTAACGGGCTTTTTAGCTAGCCGCTATATTCAAGGATTAGAGGACAATGGTGCAGCAAGTTGCGTGAAACATTATGCTTGTAATAACCAAGAATATTTCCGTTTAACGAATTCCAGTGAAGTGTCCTATCGTGCTTTAAACGAAATTTATTTATGGGCTTTTCATTATGTGATTCAACATGCTGCTCCAAGTTTATTAATGACTTCTTATAACCGGGTGAATGGCGTATATGTTAATGAATCTGATTATTTAATTCAAAAGAAATTAAGAAAGGAATTCGGTTATCAAGGTTTAATTATTAGTGACTGGACTGCAGTCGTAAATAAGGGGAAAACCATTCATACAGGTTTAGACGTTGAAATGCCAATTTCTAAAAGAACGATGGAAGAAATTGATGAAGGTTTTCATCATGATTTCTTTTTAGAAGATATTGAAAATAGAACGGAAGAAATTACAAAAACTGTTTCGAGGTTAGCAAGCAAAGAAAAACCAACAATTACCTATGATTTTGATGAGATTCATCAAAAAGCAAGGGGATTAGCGGAAGAGTCTTTTGTATTATTAAAAAATGAAAATAATTATTTACCATTTAACAAAGAAGAAAAAGTTTTAGTGTTAGGTTATTTTGCGAGCCATCCGCGCTTTGTTGGTGGGGGAAGTGCTTGGGTGAATACGCATCAAAACATTAGCTATCTACAAGCGCTTTTAAAAGAAAATATTCCTTTTGATTATGTAGAAGCTTATCGAAAAAATGAATATACCTTAAATGAAGATGAATTACTAAAATCCATTCATCGATATCAAAAAGTTTTAGTGTTCTTAGGACAATATGAAGAAGATGAAAGTGAAGGTTGGGACCGTGGTTCTTTAAAGATGCACGAAGAACAAAAACGACTTTTATCCTTCTTAAAAGAACATCATATTCCTTATGCTTCTATTGTCGTTACAGGATCTGTCATCAATATCGATGAATTAAAAAACAATGCTTCAAGTATTTTAATTGGCTATTTAGCAGGTGAAGGCATGTATGAAGCAATAGGAGATGTTATATACGGAAAAGTAAGTCCAAGTGGACGTTTACCTGAAACCTGGATTCGCTCTTTAGAGGCTAATCCAATTTATAAAGACTTTATCCAGAGCCCTATTTATTATTCTTATTATGACGATGATATTTTTGTGGGTTACCGCTACTACGACCAACAAAAAGATGATGAAATTAACTATCATTTTGGTGAAGGTTTATCCTATGCCCATTTTATTTATTCCAACTTTGGACTAAGAAAAGAAGAGAAGGCATTCAAAGTTGAACTCACGATTGAAAACGTTTCTTCTTTTACGGCGAAAGATGTCCTTCAAATTTATGTAGGTAAAAAAGGCAGTGCACTTTATCGTCCGAAAAAAGAATTAAAAGCCATTACTAAAGAACAAATTTTAGGCAACACTAAAAAACAAATTACAATTGAAGTCTTTTATCAAGATTTAGCGGTCTATGATGTAGCTTCTGATGAAATGAAAATTGAAGATGGAACCTATCAAATTTATATTGCCAAAAATGTGAAAGAAATTTTAGTTACATTAGAAATTGAAATTTCAGGAGAAAAATTGCAAGAAAATAAAAAAATTACTTCTTTAAAAAGAAAAGAAAATCCACATGAAGCCGATATTACCACCCCAGTTTTAGAGGTAATTCATACCGAAAAATTTCAAAAAATGATGCATGAAAAACATCCTGATTTAGATATTGATGAATTCTTTAAAAATCATTCTTGGATGATGTGTGAGCCGATAAAGAACATTACTTTTAATGGAGAGTTAGATATTGATTTTCAACATTTAAAAAAATACTATAGATAAAAAGGAGATTATTTTATCTATGAAATCATCAAAGAAAAATTCTATCTTATTTGTAGCCCTTTGTAGCGCTATGCTTTTTAGCTGTGGAGAAGCAAAACCAAGTTCTACTACAACTTCATTAGAGCCTACTACAATAAATCCTACAACGGAGATTCCCACAACGACTCCAGAACCAACAACGGTAACACCAACGACTTCCACTTATCCAAGTGATTATTTTGGAAAAGTCGCTTTTCAAAATATTTTCGTTTATGGTGACGATTTTGATGGCGTTAAAGTACGTCCGTTTTTAACAAAACCTGAAGAAGCTAAAGATGAAGTATTTGAATATACCATCAAAAACGACGATATTTGTTATATTGAAGATGACAAAGTATATTTTTTAAGAGAAGGTTCAACGGTTGTAACTGCACAAAGTGAACATTTAAAAGGAACCTTTACCGTATTTGCTACTGAATATTTTGATTTTAAATCCCAAGGAAATTCTAGAATTGATCGAGCCGTAAAAAACATGAAAGTAGAAGACACGGTATTTATTGGCGACTCCTTCTTTGAATTCTGGGCAAACCAAGTAAAAATTGATGAAAAATTTAGTGATGCTTTTGCTGACTATGCCACATTAAATTTAGGTATCAGTGCAACGACTACGCATGACTGGCGAGTCATTAGTCGTAATATCATTGAAAAAACAAACGTTCAACCTAAAAATATTGTTTTAAATATTGGTATTAACAATGTGGATGATGACTTAGAAGGTGGAAAAACCTGTGGTCGCAATGTTCAACTTTTAATCGAGGATTATTTAGAAGCTTATCCAGAAACGAACATTTATTATTTTTCAATTACACGTTGCTCAGGAACATTTGCTTCAAAATGGGATAGCCATGAAGGAAGCAATACTTATATGAAAGCGTATTGTGAAACACAAGAAAGAGTCCATTATTTAGATGTTATGGCCTTATATGGTGATAATTATGCTCGTTATGAACAAGATGGATTACATCCAAACCAAGAGGGTTATAACTTATTCAAGCAATTAATTCTTGAGAACGTTCCAATGGAGACAAAAAAATGAAAATTGGAAAAAGCAACCACATTATTTTTAATGTTTGCGATAGTATAGCAATCATATTAAAATAAAATTGATGAAAGCGATTACAACATTTTTTCGTGTTCTAATCACTGAAATTGAAAGGTAATTTAGAGGAGGAAAACATAATGAAAAAGAAATTGCCTATATTGGCTTTGTCTGCAATGTTGCTCGTCGGGTTAGCAAGTTGTGGTTCAAAACCAAATCCATCTACTTCTGGATCTAAACCTACAACGACGCCTACAACAGCAACGCCAACAACTTCGGCCGAAGAACCTGTAGTAGTTGAATCAGTCACAATCACAGGCTATGAAGAATTAACTGTTTTAAGTGGTGATAGAGTTACATTACAAGCTGAAGTTAAAGGTAATAAAGATAAGCTAAAAGTAACGTGGACTTCTTCAGACGAAACCGTTGCAACAGTTAAAAATGGAGTTGTAAAATTCTTAAAAATTTCAGAGAACAAAACAGTTACGATTACCGCTACAAGTAATGATGATGCAACCAAATTTGACAGTGTCACATTTACTGTTGTTCGTACCCTTATTGATTTAGCAAATTCTAGAGGAAATTTAGATACTTCCATGTTCTTATCGGATGGCTCTATTTCTACTGAAGTTGAAGACATTGCTATGATGTATGATGGTGTCTATGGAACCAAATGGTACGTAGAAGCTAACATTACGATGTCTGACTTTGATGAAACAGATGGATATCCAAAATTCGGTCTTATGACAGGAACCAGTGACCATGGCTATTGGAATAATGCTGATGAGAAATTTAAGAATGCTTTCTTCTATGTTGATGCAATGAAGAGTAACTTAGCTAAAGGTTGGACATCATTTAACTTTGTTACACAAAACGAATTACTCAATGACTGGAACTGGGGAGGACAAACGGGCTACTTCAATGTTTCCAATGATGATAAAGTTGAACAAAATAAAGAATTTAGAATGGGACTTTTAAGAGATGGTATTGATTATTATCTCTTTACAATGAAAGGTGAAGACATCCATTGCTATAACCATGTTCAATGGACAGGCGTTGCCGCTGATGAACCATCCTATGCTTGGGTTGGTGGTTGGAAAACCGCTGTTACAGTTAAAGATTTCAAGTCTTTAACCGGTGATGATGTGGATAAAATGTATGGTGAAGTTACTGAATTAAATCTCTCACTTGATTCCACCACATTATTCTTAAATGAATCTTATACTTTAAGAGTCACAACCAATACATTAAATTACGATAGAAATAAATTAACCTTTACTTCTAGTGATAATACCATTGTTACAGTTGATTCCACTGGTAAAGTTACTGCAACTGAAAAACCAGGTAAAGCCGTTATTACTGTTAAATATGGTGAAATTGAAAAGATATTTAATGTTGAAGTTACTGATGATGCAAAATTCAAAGTTGTATTAGATGGTAAAATGGATGACTTAATTTGGTCTGATACGGTTAAGGCTAATAAATATACCTTAACTTTAAGAGGCGCAAATGAACATATTGACTTCTATGGATCTAGAAACTCCAAAGGTGTCTATCTCTTTGCTGACTATTGGGTGAATGCTCAAAAGAGTGGTAATGCTAGTAACGATTGGTGGATGAATGATAACTTTGAAACTAGATTTGTTGATAGATATGGCGCTATTAATGGTGTGAATCTTGAAAATGGTGGTCAAGGATGGATTAGTGGAAATAAAACCTCTAACTACACTGGTTTCTATGTTTCTTCACCAGCTGAAGAAAATGGACAATACCATATAGTGTTCGAAGTATTCTCTTCTTATGAAGATATGAATAGAGGAAGAACTGAAAACCTAGTTACCAAAGAGACTGTAATTGGTGTATCTATTGGTTCTAACCCAGCATCTGATTGGAAATCTGTCTCATGGTGGGGAAGTAGCAAATTTGTCGATTACATTAAAATCACTGAAAATGGACTTACATTTGATGTTGAAAAAACATTAATTTGTCCCACCGATGATTCTCATGCTTATACTGGTTGGTACATTGAAAATAATGCAACTTGTACAGTAGATGGAAATGAACGTCGTGATTGTACTTTATGTGGAAATTATGAAACAAAAGTAATTAAGAGTAATGGTGAACATACAGTTGATAATTCACAAATTACGGTCACTGAAGTCGCTACTTGCTTAAAAAAAGGAAAAGGAACTACCAAATGTACTTCTTGCCAACAAGATATTGAAGTAGAATTACCAATTGATAGATTCAATCATGAAGGTAGTTACGCTAATAACGTTTGGTCTTGCTGTAATGAAAACTTACAAAACAAAACCGTCTTTAATTACCCAGCAAATACCAACTGGATTACCAATAACTTCATTCTTGGTGTTATGAATGGTAATGCGGATTGGACGATTACTGCCGATATTGATATGATTCGTACGAATGGTGAAAATGATCCCGCTCGTGGCTGGGCAGGTCAAGTTCAAGTCGAAAATGATGAAGGCAACTTTGACAATGAAGACGCTCATAAATGGGTTTGGAGACAAGACTGGTGGGGCTGGGGTTATTATAACCCTGCAAATGGAAGAAACTTCCCAGCAGATCAAGTAAACAAAGAAGGTAACTGTGGTGGTTGGGTCAACAATTTTGATAACGATTTTGATGATTACAAAGGAATCGCTTTAAATGATTGTAACTTACTTCAAACAATTTCTTTCTCTCATGAGACAGGAAAAGTTACCATTGTGACTGTAATTACACCAAATGATAGTAAGATGCAAGGTAAAGTTGCTACTGCAACCTATGAAAGTCTTGCTTTCCCAACGGATAAGAAAATGGAAGTTGGTTTCGGTATGTTATTCAGTATGCTAGGAACCCACACAATCAATTCTGTAAAGATTACAGGCAATATGATTGAAGGCCCACACGCAAAAACTGGCGCAATCGGCTTACAATAGTCATTAATTAAGAAAATAAAGGAGATTTAAGCTTTTTGGAGCTTAACTCCTTTTTCTTTTTACTTTTAAATTATTCATTAAGTTTCTGCTTTAATTATCTTGAAAAAAATTATTTTATTAGAATGTTTTCATATAACAAACTTGAAAATAAAGGTGATTTCTTTTAAAATATATATTGTTAAAATCAAGCGAAAGGAGAATCATAATGAATCCTCGATCAACAGGTTTAAAAAGTATTGCCTATGAATTAGGTTTGTCGATTAATACGGTTTCTCGTGCTTTAAGAGATTGTGATGATATTAGTGACTCAACGAAAGAAAGAGTACGTCAAAAAGCCTATGAATTAGGCTATATGCCTAACAATGTCTCTCAGTTTATTAAACGGGATGGTAAACGCTTAGTAGCGGTTATTGTTAACAGTCTAAAAAACATGTACTTTTCTATTGTTTGTGAAAAATTAGTCAGTATTTTTTCAGAAGAAAACTATGACTTTACGATTGTCTATGCTTCTAGTAAAAGATTAGAACTAGATGTATTAAAACAATGTATTTCCCAAAGAATTGATGGTATTATCACCCTTCTAGAACCTGAAGATTCTGTGATTGAAAACGCAAAATTAAATCATATTCCCCTCGTTATTATTGGCCGTCAAGTTAACAAAGATTACATTGATGAAATCTATACCGATGATGAATTAGGTGGTAAGTTAGCTGCTAACTACTTAGTTAATTATCATAAATTAGATAAATTTGTTTATATTAAAATGCCGAATGTTGAATGCTCTAGAAGAAGACAAAAAGCTTTCCAACAAACACTGAGTGCTTTACTTCCTGATAGTGAATGCTTGATTTTAGACCCTAAGCAAATGAACAGCCAAATGATGAATTTAATTAATCAAGGTTATTTAGGTATCTTCTGCTTTAATGACGAATTAGCGTATACCCTTTTAAAAGGTTTGAATAAAGAAATTCCTAACATTAGAAAAGTATATCCTCGTTTACACATTATTGGATTTGATTGCTTATCCACTCGTGTATGTGGCTTAATGGATATTACATCGATTGACTATGATTATGATGAAATCTGCCATACTGCTTTCACACTTTTACAAGAAAAATTGAAAAATATGAACCGTGAAAAAAAGGTAGTCAAGCTACCTGTAAAATTACATCAAAGAAAATATTTCTAAAAAAGAGGCACTATGCCTCTTTTTCTATGTTTGTAATTTGATCTAATGAACGAAGATTTTTAATAAAGATAATGTAGATAACACTTCCACCCATGATAATTGCACTGACGACCCAAGCAATAGGTGTGGAAAAACATATGCCTAAATAGGATTCATTACTTGTAGGATTAGAAGGATTAATCCATCCAGGAATAAATAGACAAATAACCACACGAGCAACGAGTTCGCCAATTCCACTTAGGAAAGGAATGATTGGCTTTTTAATGCCTTGTAAACACGATCTCGACATTTGTACAATACCTTGCATGATTAAGAATGGGATTAATATCTTTAAATAAGTAGAGCAGTAATACATAATTTTACTACCTTCTTCACCAGCTAATTCATTCTTAGGAAGAAAAATATAAGGTACATTAGGAATAATAATGAATCCAATGATAACAATTAACGCATAACAAATCATATCGATAATAAAGACATCACGAATACCATTTTTAATTCTTTGTTTTTCTTTTGCACCATAGTTTTGACCTACATAGCTTAATAAACTAGAAGCCATAACGCTTAGTGGAATGGTTAAATATCCTTCCATAGGAGAATAACAACTGACAGCTTTAGTTGCTAAATCACCAAATCCATTCACTTTTTGCGCTTGAATGAAGGATCCTACAAAAAGTATGGACCATTGTAAACCTAAAGGAAGGCCCATTTTTAAAAGACTACCAATCATACTTTTTTCCATTTTTAGGTCTTCTTTTTTAAGACGTAAGAATGGATACTTTTTATAGATGTAAAAGAGTGTAATACTCGTATTAAATAGATTGGCGCTGAGTGTCGCTAAGGCAACACCTCTTGTATCAAGATGAATAGGCCCAGTTAATAAGAAGGCCATACCAATATTCACTAACGTTGCACCTAACGAAATAATTAATGGAATAGAAGAGTTACCAATTGCTCTTAAAAAATTGCCTAAGAAATTTGAAAGCATCATGAAGATAAAACTACAAAGAATGATTTGATAGTAATTACCAGCTTTAGTTAAGTATCTTTCGTTGATATTTAATAATTTTAATAAATCTTTATAGAAGATTAAACCGATGGCCATAATAATTAATGCAAGAACTAAAGATAAAAAGATGGAGTGATAAAAAGACTTTTTAACGCCTTCATCATCTTTTGCTCCGTGTTGGTTAGAAGCAATGACGGCAAAACCACTACTACATCCATAAGCAAAATTAAATAAAATACTTGAGATGGGTGAAGTGGAGTTAATCGCGGTCACACTATCACCACCCACATTCACTTTTAAAACTAAAGCATTGATTAAAGAGAAGGCGCTATTGAGAATAGTGGAAATTAATATTGGTATCGCAAAGATTAAGATAACCTTCCATGGTTTACCTTTTGTTAAATCTATGGGCTTAAAGAAATTTTGAATGGCTTGTAACATAAAGAAAACACTTGCTCCTTACACAAAATACTATATAGTATTTCATTCTAAAATTGCATTCATTATATAGCATTAAAAATAATGTGGAAAGAGAGTAGAAATGCTTTAAAATGAAGAAAAAGCCTACAATAACGGGCTTTTTTAACATTTTTCAAAATAATTAAAGTAAAAAACAGCGTTTGACAACTGAAAGCGATTTCATTAACATGATAGTGTATTTTAAAAAAGAAAAAGGAGATACAACATGAAAAAGAGATTTTTTAAAAGTTTAGTAGCCCTATTCCTTGTTGGAAGTGCACTTGGCGTGGCTTCTTGCGGAAATAGAGACAATCCAACAACGGAAAATCCAACAACAGGAGGAGATAATCCGACAACGGTGACTCCAACAACCGCAGATACACCTAATTCAACCACATCGGTTGAAAAAAGTGTAATTAAAAGTTTAACCGCTTTAGCTGAAAGTTTTGAATTACGCGTCGGCGATAAGAAAGCGTTAAATGCTTTTTATGAATTAAAAGGATTTGCAGCATTAAATAACAAACAAAAACAATGTTCATATGTGTCGGATAATCCAGAGGTTATTTCAATCCCAGATAAGTCAAAATATCTTTTTGCTTTACAAACAGGTTCTGCAAACATCACCGTTACTTCTGATGTCGATAAGACAAAAACCTGTTCTTTCAAAATTACCGTTAAAGATGTTTTCTTTAATCACGAAACATCTTCCATTTCTCCAGATGATGATTTCTCATTAGAACTTCCTGAAGATGGCGGTAAAGTTGAATCAAAAGGTATGCAAAGTGGAGATTACTTTGTTAAAGGTATTGATTCAACGGTTTGGATGACCGAAGTTGAAATTAGTGTTAAAGAAGTTTACAAAGATGAAAAATATCCAAAGTTTGGTATCGTTGCAAGTGCAATGGATAACGCAAATGAAGGAACTGAAAATAGAGTTTATTTCTTCTTAGACGCTGCAATTGGTAGCAGTGAAAACTATAGTTGGAGAAACTTTGGCTTCTGTGAAGTGTTTAATGGCGGCTCTTGGGCTTGGAACCCAGGCGTGGGTAATTCAATTGCTCGTCACGCGGATGCTTGTTATTCTTTACCAGATGGTCAAACGATTACTACAACTGAAAAAATTGAAGAAGGTTCAACTGCTTTTACAAAATTCAAAATGAAAGTTGCACATGATGGTTTAGATTTCCATATGTGGGTTAATGATAATTATGCAGCCTCTATGAAAGTTTTACCTTACTTATTCTCTGATGCAGATGGTAATGCTGTTAAGTCTACCTGTGGTTTCTTCCAATTCCAATCCCATGCTATTTTTGAAAACTATTCTGCTACTCAAGATGCAGAAACCGTTCGTGCCGCTATCAACAGCATTGAAAATGTAAGATTCCTTGCTGATTCTGATTGGGCTGCTGATTAGTCTAGACTTATGAAAATCAATTTTGAAACAACACATGAATTATTAAAACGTGCTTCCCCGGCTAAGCCTGGGAAGCGTTTTGTGTCTTTTTTCATTGATTTTATTATCGTGTTTTTTGTGTCCTATCTTGTGTTTTTAGGAGGATTTCAAATTACTAAAAGTAACAAAGGTTACATCAGTACGCAAGACAAAATTCAAGAAGAAATTACTTACTATAACGAGCTTTTTTCTGATACAAAAGTAATTGAATTTTTAGATGGAGAGAAGAAAACAAGAAAAGATGATGAAATTCTTGTATTAGAAAATGCATGTCGTGCGATTGTTCATGCTTATAGAAACTCATCCGACCCTGATTTTGTTATTCCAGAAGATCAATTATTAGGAAATGAAAAAACAGTGAGTTATTACGGCGAAGCTTCCTTAGAGAATGACGTTATTGCTTACTTCTATACGAATTATGTTGTAAATCATGCTGATATGAAAATTGTGAATTTCCATAATCAAACACCATTAGAATATCTATATGCTACTTATAACCATCAATTTGAATCAAAAGAGATGTTCTTACGAAATAATGATGGGGTAAATGTTCCAACATTAACGAGTTCAGCAGCGAATAAAATGTATCATTATTTATTTGTTAATGATCAAGATGATTTAGGAATAAGTGGGAAAGACGTCTAT
>OIZA01000871.1_pt1 | contig 12833 bp, 15 predicted proteins | sample 1588381 | NCBI WGS metagenome assembly OIZA01 (sample SAMN03283277) | human gut metagenome | biome: human-associated habitat; material: feces | host: Homo sapiens | place: Peru | collected 2012 | reverse complement strand
TCTGCACAGGCGGCTGAAAAAGATCATCGGCCAGGTGCAGGCCATCGACCGCATGATCGACGAGGACGTGCCCTGCGAAGATGTGCTGTCTCAGATCAACGCTGCAAAGTCCGCCCTGAACGGCTGCGGAAAGGTGGTGCTGGAGGGGCACATCAAGCACTGCGTGAAGGACGGCATTGAGCACGGCGACGCGGACAAGACCATCGAGAGCTTCACGAAAGCCGTGGAGCGGTTTGCCAATATGCAGTAGATCGGCGCGCGCCTGCCGAAAAAGGCCGTGCAGCCTCCGGCGGGTGCTGAAACCGCTCGGCGGCCTGTAGGATAATAAAAAACGGAAGGGGAGGACACGACCAATGCAGACAGTTCACTGCGCCGCCTGCGGCAAGAGCTATGATTACCAAAAGGAGGGCTTCTGCCCTCGCTGCGGTGCCTACAACCGTCCGCCCCGACGGGAATGGGTGGCCGCCGACGGCTCCGTTCACCACGGCGCGGACCGCGCGTCCGCCCGCTCCGGCAAGGTCTGCTATGAGGAAAAGGTCTGCTACGAGGAGAAGCAGTGCTTTGAGGAGCAGACCCGCAGACCGCGGAAAAAGCCGGCTGCCCAGGCCGTCCCGAAGCCCGCAAAGCCCCGCCGCGCCAAAGGGAAACTTCGGGATAACGGCACGGCGGCCGTGGTCATCACCCTTGTGCTGGCGATCCTCATTGCGCTGGTAGCAGACGGCGGGCTGCTGGAAAAAGCGCCTTGGAACAACGACGGCTGGGATCCGGAGCCGCCTAAGCCGGACTACAATTACGACGTGGGCATTGACGCCTCCTGCGGCGATGCCTTCTGGGTCAGTGGCGACCTGGCCTTGCAGTTCATGGGCTACTTGACGAACGAGGACGGAGAGACGTACCTGTTTTTCCTGTCCAACAACTACGACATGGCCATGGATCTGCTGACGGACAGCTTCGTCACCATAGACGATCAGAACGGCTCGTCCTATGTGGCCGGCAACTGGGGATATAGCTGGATATGCTTTGACGCAGTGCCCGCTGTGGGATGGCAGACGCTGCACATCGAGTCCGAATTGGGCGAGATCACCGTTCACGACCTCGCCCCCGCCGGAGACGACAGCATGATGGAGTGGGTCTGGATCGTTCCCAGCCAAGATGCCATCTACGCGGCGCTGGAGCAGTCACCGACATAAAAAAGGCGCCGCCCCTACGTAAATTTATAAATTCCCTCTGTAGGGCGGCACCCATGTGTGCCGCCGCCGACACGCATTGCACCCCAAACGGCGGGGCATATTACTGTTTTCGTAGGGGGCGATGCCCACATCGCCCCGTCCGCACCGCATCATCTAAAAACTGTCATTGCGAACCGGTGACCGACGTCACCGGTGTGGCAATCCGTACTCCCCCGCATCGCCGATATTGCACCGCACTCCCTGTTACGCACCCGTAGGGCGGGGCGCCCACACCCCGCCGCCGACCACCGCCGCACCTCCCAAGCCCCTGTCATTGCGAACCAGCCCGCAGGCTGGTGTGGCAATCCGTAATATCTCCATGCACCGCACCTCTTGTTGTCCTTTCCGTAAGGGGCGGCGTCCCCGACGCCCTGCCGACATGCACCGCACCTCCATAATTCCTGTCATTGCGAGCCAGTGACCGACGTCACTGGTGTGGCAATCCGTAATATCCCCACGTACTATCCCCGATCCTGGGTAGGGGCGGGGTTCTACCCCGACCGTCCCGCCTTCCACCTCCATCTAAAAACGAAAAAAAGCATCCGAAGCCCTTCGCCTCGGATGCTCTTTATTATAATATAATGTGATTACATCCCTGCCCGCACCATGCAGTCCAGCACCAGCGTCAGAATGATGAACACCGCGCCCACCCACTTGGTAGCCTTGGCCAGCTTGGCGTCGATGGTGCGCGCCTTGCCCTTGGACATATAGGAATCGGCAATGCCGCCGATGGCGCCGGACAGACCCTTGCTCTTGCCGGACTGGAACAGCACGATGAGAATGAGAACCAGCGCTGCCAGCAGCTGCACGATAGTAATAGCGATCAACATAGTTTTTCCCTCCGATTTATTGGATGCCCGCAGGCATAATATCCATCATGTATTGCTCATCATACCATACCCCTGTATAAATTGCAAGTAAAAAGAAAAAAGATTTTTCAAAAAAATAATCGAACAGTTGTTGCAATGCGCGGAAAAGTGTGGTATACTGCAAGGGAAAACAACGGAGGAGGGGGATCTGATGCAAAAGCTCACTGCCATGCAGCAGAAAATATACGACTATATCGCAAACACCGTCCGGAACCAGGGCTATCCGCCCTCCGTCCGCGAGATCGGGGAGGCCGTGGGGCTGAAGTCGCCCTCCACCGTCCATTTCCACATCAAGCATCTGGAGGAGCTGGGCTACATCAGCAAGAGCGGCCGCAAGGGGCGCGCCCTCACGCTGACGGAGCGGGCAGCCCCTGCCGCAGCCCCCGCGCCGGCGCAGGAGGCCGAGGTGCCGTCCGGTCGTGTGCCCGTGCTGGGCGATGTGGCCGCCGGCTCGCCCATTCTGGCGCAGGAGTGCATTGACGACTATATCTCCTTCGACACCCAGGGGCGCGACGGGGAGTTTTTTGCCCTCCGCGTGCGGGGCGAGTCCATGCTGAACGCCGGCATCCTGCCGGGAGATCTCGTGGTGGTGCACCGCCAGCCCACAGCGCAAAACGGGGAGATCGTGGTGGCGCTGCTGGAGGACGAGGCCACGGTGAAGCGCCTGTCCCGCAGGGACGGCGAGGTGTGGCTCCTGCCGGAAAACGAGAACTACAGCCCCATTGACGGCCGCTATGCCTCCATTCTGGGCAAAGTAGCCGCCGTCCTGCGCACCTATTCTTGAACAAAAAAGCACCCGCCGGCATTTTTTGCCGGCGGGTGCTAAGCTATGCAAACAGCCTGTCATTGCGAGCCGGTCCGCAGATTGGCGTGGCGATCCGTTTCTAAAACAATGAATAGGGCGTTGCTTCAGTCAAAAGCACCCATCGGCATTCGTGCCGATGGGTGCTTCTTTTTTGCAGAATTACAGCCCGAAGCCCGGGATGTTTAATCCGCCGGTGAGGCTCTGCATGCTGCTCTCCATGGCCTCCTCGGCCTGACGCATGGCCTCGTTCACGGCGGAGAGCACCAGATCCTGCAGCATCTCCACGTCCTCGGGATCTACGGCCTCCGGCTGGATGATCAGCTCCGTGAGCTGCCGCTTGCCGCTGACCGTGGCCTTCACCACGCCGCCGCCCGCCGTGGCGGAGAAGAAGGCGTTCTCCACGTCCGCCTGTGCCTTTTCCATTTCCTGCTGCATCTTCAGGATCCTCTGCTGCATTTGCTGCTGCTGGCGCATCATGCCGGCGCCGCCGGAGAATCCGCCTCTTGCGCTGTATCCCTTTGCCATGTTTTTTCGCTCCTTATTCTATATTATTTAATGTTGAAATTATCCAGCCGGCTGCCCTCGGCCAGCAGCTCGTTCATGGGGTCGCTGCCCGCCGTAGCGGATTCCCAGGGGGGCGTCTGCTCCGGCTCTCTGCGTTCCGGCGCGGCCTGCGGAGCCTGCTGCGGCGCAGGTTTTTCGGGTGCGGCGGGACGCTTCATGGTCTGCTTTGCCGCAGCTTTTACCTCCCCCAGCACGAAGACTACCCGCACGGGACAGCCCGCCTCCTCGCTTGTGACGCGCTCCAGAACCTCCACCACTTCCGGACAGTCCAGATAGTTCTTCACCATGTCGTCCCGACAGGTCACCGTCAGCACGCCGTCCGCCAGCGTGCCGGAGGCGCCGTTGAGGAAGACCCGCTTGTCGATGCGCAGGGCACCCTTGTAGCGATCCTGCAGCCGCTGCCAGATGTCCCTGTGCCCCGTCGGGGCGGGTTTGGCGGGTGCGGGCGGCGCCGGACTTTCTGCTGGAGCCTTGGGCGGCTCCGGCTGGGGCGCAGTAGGCGCCTCATCTGCTCGGGATGCGGCTTTTTCTGCATTGAAAATAGGCTTTTCCGCCGGAACAGCCAAAGGTTTGTCCAACAAAACAGCCGCCTTTTCCGCCTTGGCGACGGGGGACTGCATTGGCGTGAAGCCCTTGGCGGCGGCACGCTCCAGCCGCTCCATGCGGGCGTTCAGCGCCGCAAGGTCGCCGCACAGCGTTTCGTCGCACAGCTTCATCAGGCACAGCTCCGCCTCCGTGCGCAGGCTGCCGCTGGAAGCCAGCGCGGCCAGGGTCTGCGCCAGCGTGTCCAGCATAAAGAGCAGGCGCTGACCGGAGGCTAAAACACTAAGGTTTTCAAGGGTCATCTCGTCATAAAGACCCGTCAGCAGGGCGCTGCCGCCTTGGGGAGCGGAGCAGCGGATCAGCAGATCCCGCCCCAGATCCGAAAGCTCCCGCAGCAGAGCCGCAATGTCTTTGCCGTCGCGGTATAATTTGTCGAAAAGCAGCAGGGTGTCCTGCGTATTGCGCCGCAAAATAAACTCCATGAGCTGGGCAGCCTGCACCCCACCGGCCAGCCCCAAAAGCTCCAGAATGGCGGGGGCGTTCAGGACCCCCTCAAAGCTGCGGCACTGATCCAGAAGGCTCAAGGCGTCGCGCATGGCGCCGTTTGCCATGCGTGCCAGAATGTCCGCGCCGTCGGGGGTGAGGTCGATGTTTTCCTCGCCGGCAATGTGGAGAAGCTGGCGGGCGATGTCCTGGGGCAGGATGCGCTTGAAGGAGTAGCGCTGGCAGCGGGAGAGGATGGTGGCGGGCACCTTGTGCAGCTCCGTGGTGGCCAGAATGAACACCAGATGCTCCGGCGGCTCCTCCAGAATTTTAAGCAGGGCGTTGAAGGCCGGCGTGGAGAGCATGTGCACCTCGTCGATGATATACACGCGCTTTTTCAGCACCGAGGGGGTATACACCGCCTCCTCCCGAAGGGCACGGACGTTATCCACGCCGTTGTTGCTGGCGGCGTCCAGCTCCGTGATGTCCAGCAGGCGGCCTTCGTCGATGCCGCGGCAGGCCTCGCACTGATTGCAGGGGGCGCCGTCCACGGGGGAAAGGCAGTTGATGGCCTTGGCCAGAATGCGGGCGCAGGTGGTCTTGCCTGTGCCGCGGGTGCCGGTGAAGAGGTAGGCGTGGCCGGTGCGTCCCTCCGCCACCTGCCGCTGCAGCGTGTCGGTGATGTGCTGCTGGCCTACCACTTGGGAAAAGGTAGTCGGCCGCCACTTGCGGTAGAGCGCCTGATACATGAGCCTGCCTCCCTTTAGTAATAAAATAAAAATCCTTGCAGAATTTGCAGCCCGCAGCGGGCCGCAAGCCTTTTCATAAAAACTCCTTTGGAATTTTTATGAAAATAGATAGTCCTCCCCATGAAGCCACAGAGCCGGCGCCCTTGCGGCACATGGATGATCCCTCTTAATGCTGCTCGGTTCCCCGCCTGACATGATTCGTGGGCATCCATTGCGCAAGACCGGCTCCGCAGCTTCACACGGAGGACTGTCAATAGAGTTATTTTACTACAAGTTGGGGCATTTGGCAACAGGAAAAAAGAAGATGTGGGGGAGATCACAAAAAATTCACAAGGGAAACCTTGCTTTTTTTGAAAAATGGGATAAGATAAATAGAATAAGAGAGGGCAGATCACCGCGCCGGTGTGCATGACGAGGTGCAATGGCGCTTTTGGGGGTACGGATTGCCACGTCGCTCCGCTCCTCGCAATGACAGAGATTTCAGCAGGAAGTGCTGTGCGCGGTCGGGCGGCGGGGTGAGGGCACCCCGCCCTACGGATGACAAGTAGTGCCTGCGGGCGGGACGATGTGGGCATCGTCCCCTACGGGGGCATTGCGGGAAGTGCGGTGCATGCGGAATGCGGATTGCCACACCAGCCTGCGGGCTGGTTCGCAATGACATTTTTATGCAGCATATAGTGCGGCGGGCGTTGGCGACGGCGGGAACTTGTTTATTCTTTTACATTACTTATGATACAAAAGTCATTTGAAAATCGGAAAGGAAGCGCATTTTATGACTAAAATTGATATTGTGTCCGGATTTTTGGGCGCAGGCAAGACCACGCTCATCAAAAAGATGCTGGCGGAGGCCTACAAGGGCGAGAAGCTGGTGCTCATTGAGAACGAGTTCGGCGAGATCAGCATTGACGGCGGGTTTCTGAAGGATGCCGGCGTGCAGATCAGCGAGATGTCCTCGGGCTGCATCTGCTGCTCGCTGGTGGGCGACTTCGGGCGGGCGCTGGTGGACGTGCAGAAGCAGTTCAGCCCCGACCGCATCCTCATTGAGCCGTCGGGCGTGGGCAAGCTCTCGGACGTGATCCTGGCGGTGGAGAACACCGTGAAGGACGTGCCGGAGATGAAGCTGAACAGCTTTGTCACCGTGGCCGACGCCTCCAAGGTGAAGGTGTACATGAAGAACTTCGGCGAGTTCTACAACAACCAGATCGAGACTGCCGGCACCATCATCCTCAGCCGCACCCAGAAGGTCAGCCCCGAGAAGCTGCAGGCCGCCGTGGCGCTGCTGCGGGAGAAGAACGCGGACGCCGCCATCATCACCACCCCCTGGGATGAGCTGGACGGCAAGACCATTCTGGCGGCCATGGAGAAGGTGTCGCTGGCGGACGAGCTGATGGAGCGCATCCGCGCCGAGCACGAGGCCGAGGAGGCGGAACACCATCATCATCACGACCACGATGATGACGATCATGACGAGCATGAACATCATCACCATGACCATGAGCATGAGCATGACGACCATGATGAGGACGAGCATGAGCACCATCACCATCATCATGATGAGGATGAGCACGAGCATGAACATGAACATCATCATGACCATGACCACGGGGAGCACGAGCACCACCACCACGACGGGGAGTGCGACGACCCCGACTGCGCCTGCCACCACCATCACCACCACGCCGACGAGGTGTTCACCAGCTGGGGCGCCGAAACGCCCAAGACCTTCACCGAGGCGGACATTGACCGCATCCTCACGGAGCTGGACGGCGGCGCATACGGCGCCATTCTGCGCGCCAAGGGCATCGTGCCCACGGAGGGCGGCAAGTGGCTGCACTTTGACTATGTGCCCGAGGAGCACGAGGTGCGCTTCGGCCCCGCGGACTACACCGGCCGGCTGTGCGTCATCGGCTCGAAGCTGGACGAGGGCAAGCTGACGGCGCTGTTCGGCCTGTAAGGGAGAAAAAGTATGGATATTCCTGTGTATCTCATTGCCGGATTTCTGGACGCCGGCAAGACGGAATTTATAAACGGCATCCTCAAGGACGGCTTTGCCGCCGAGGACAAGACGCTGCTCATCTGCTGCGAGGAGGGCGAGGAGGAATACGACCCCAAGGGGCTTTTCAACGTGTTCACCTACACCGTGGAGGGGCAGGAGGAGCTGACTACGGAGCTGCTGAAAAAGCTGGAAAAGCAGTATAAGCCCAAGCAGGTCATCATTGAGTACAACGGCATGTGGCTCATGGAGCCGCTGTACCGGCAGGTGCTGCCGGCCAACTGGGTGCTCTATCAGATCATCTGCCTAATGGATGCCCACACCTTTGAGCCGTATCTGAAAAACATGGGGCAGCTGGTGATGGAGAAGGTCTCCAACGCCGACATGATCATTTTTAACCGCTGCAACGAGCAGCTGCGCGCCGACTTGCGGGCGAAAAACCTGCGCATGGCCAACCGGCGGGCGGACATCTATCTGGAAAACGAGGACGGCACCAGCGAGGAGTATGTGACGGAGGACATGATGCCCTTCGACCTGTCAACGGGGCATCTGGAGGTGCCGGATGAGGAGTACGGCATCTGGTATGTGGATCTCATGGATCATCCGGAGCGGTACGAGGGCGTCAGCGTGACCTTCAAGGCGCTGATGTGCCACTCCAAGAAGTTCAAGGGCATCGACTGCCCCGGGCGCTTTGCCATGGTGTGCTGCGAGAACGACATGCAGTTTCTGGCGCTGGTGTGCAAGGGCGAGGGCATGGATCGCTTCAAGGATCGGGACTGGGTGAAGATCCGCGCTACGGTGCGGAAGGAAAACTGCGAGGCCTACCAGGGCGAGGGGCCGGTGCTGTATGTGGAGCGCATCAGCGCCTGCCAGAAGCCGGCGCAGGAAACGGTGTCCTTCTGAGGAGGAAGATAAAAACAAACGGAAACCGGCAGCGGTGCGATTTGCGCCGCTGCCGGTTTTTTATGGGGATGGGAAGTAGGGGACGGGCGGGGTAGAACCCCGCCCCTACGCATGGGCTGGGGGTGCGGTGCGTGGGGGGGACGGATTGCCACGTCGCTACGCTCCTCGCAATGACAGGATTTTTGTGGAGATGCGGTGCGTTGTCGGCGGGTCGTCGGGGAAATCGGCGAAGCGCCGCCGGTGGCAGAAGAAGCGAGATGAGCGAGTGGCCGCGGTCAAAATTTTAAGCGGCCGCCGTAAGGCAGCGTAAAAATTTTGGGCACCGCAACAGGATCACCCCGCCCTACGGGTGCGTAACAGGGGGTGCGGTGCAAACGGGGCGTCGGGGACGCCGCCCCCCTACCAAGCGTAGCAAGAAGTGCGGTGCGGAGGGAGGGCGGATTGCCACGCCAGTGTGCGCACTGGCTCGCAATGACAGAATTTTTTGCATGGAGTGCGGTGCATTATCGTCGGCGAGACAATTTGCTTTTCTTTTTTACTATAATTAAGGAGCCTGACGTGTTGCGCGTCAGGCTCCTTTTTGGAAAACTATTTCCGGCGGCGGCTTCCGCCGCGTTTGCCGGCTATGTAGCGGTTAAGCTCGGACTGCTTGCTGTCCGACACGGACATGAACTGCTTGAGCTTATCCTCAAAGCTCTGCTCCGCCGGTTCGGCAGGTGCGGGGGTGGGCTGCGCCGCCGGACGGCGAAACGTCTGCTCCCGTCGCTGCGGCCGCTCCGGCTTCGGCAGCGCCTGCTTCACGGAGAGGTTGATCTTCCCCTCCGGCGTGATGCCCAGAATTTTCACGGACACCTCCTGCCCCTCCGACAGGAAGTCGTGCACGTCGTTTACGAAGGTGGGCGCCACCTCCGAAATGTGCACCAGGCCGGACTTCCCCTCCGGCAGAGCCACGAATGCGCCGAACTTTGTGATGGTGGTCACCTTGCCGGTGACGATGTTCCCAACCGCCAACTCCATAAATGTGTGTATCTTCTCCTTTACGAAATGATCGCCTTAATGGTTCACGTCATAGAATATCCGCTCGCCGACCTCGGCAAGCCCCAGCTGATCCTTGGCCAAGCCCTTGATGAACTCCTTGTCGTTGGCCTTGCCCAGATCGGACTCCAGATCGCTGTTTTCCTTTTTCTGCTCCTCCAGCTGCTGACCCATGGTGTCCCGCTGGGTCTTGGCGCTGTCCAGCTGCCCGTACACCCGCAGCAGCTCCACGGACACCACAGCCACCAGCACCAACAGCACCACCAGCGTAATGGGCGCTCTGCGTTTTTTCTTCTTATCCTGCTTCAAGAGTCCCCCTCCTCGTCCTGCGGCGGCGCGCCTTTCTTTCGGTATATCTTTATTTTACTGTTTTTTTTCAAAAAGGCAATGACTTTTTCTGCCGAATGCCATACTTTTTTGCAAAAATGCCAAAAAAGCTGCACCGGCCGCCACAGATACCGCCCCATCTGCGCCGCTGCCTCCAGCCAGAACCGCCAAACAGGCCGAAAAACCGGCGCCAGCACCTTCAGGCTGAAGAAGGCGCCCAGTGCGGCGCAGGGCAGCACGTACAGCCGCAGCTCCCCCCGCCCGATGGACAGGGCAAACCGCAGCAGCGCCCACCCCACCGCCAGCACATACAGCAGATCCGTCACATGGGTCACTGCCCGCCGGCGCCGCGCCAGACGCACGGTGCGCAGCAGGTCGTACACCAGCATCGCCCCGCAGCCCAGGCCGAAGGCTGCCCCCATGGTCTGCAGCTGCAGCCGGATATACAGTTCCACGCCTTACCCCAGCAGGCGGGAGAAGAAGGAGCCTTTCCGCACCGGCGCGTCCTCATAGTTCAGCCCGTCTATGTGCCCCTCTACCAGCAGCTCGCCGCCGTCCAGCGAGAGCTTGCCTATGTGCAGATCCTCCCCGCTCACCACCAGCACCCCCGCCACGGTGCGCATCACCACGCTCAGCTCGTCAAACCTCTCCACGTCTTCCACGCCCGTCACTGTCAGCTTTTCCCGTCCCGTCAGCTCGATGCGCTGGCTCTGCTCCGCCGCCTGCTTCAGCTCGTATGCCATAAAAAATCCTCCCATACACTGTTTTTTTCAGTGTATGAGAGGCGCGGATCTCTTATGACGGTTTGTCCGGCGAGATCTCCCGATACATGGCCGCCGCGTCGGCCTTTCCGGCGTTTTCCTGCACGGAGACCACCTCCACCCGCAGCTCCTTCTGCCCGAAGCGGATGCCGATCTTGTCGCCCACCTTCACGTCGTAGCTGGCGCGCTGCACCCGCCCGTTCACCGTCACCCGCTCGTTGTCGCAGGACTCGTTGGCCACGGTGCGGCGCTTGATAAGGCGGGACACCTTCAGATACTTGTCCAGTCGCATATAGGCTCACTCCTTCAAAAAAAGATGCCGGCGCAAACGCACCGGCACCTAAGATCTTTGCAGCTTACTCGGCCACAGCGTCCTTCAGAGCCTTGCCGGCCTTGAAGGTGGGGTTCTTGCTGGCGGCGATCTCCATGGTCTCGCCGGTGCGGGGGTTGCGGCCCATGTGCGCGGCCTTCTTCTTCACCTCGAAGGAGCCGAAGCCCACGATCTGCACCTTGTCCTCAGCCTTCAGAGCCTCGGTGATGGCGGCGATGGTAGCAACCACGGCGGCCTCGCTATCCTTCTTGGACAGGCCGCTCTTCTCTGCAACGGCAGCGATCAGTTCGGTTTTGTTCATGTTGAATTCCTCCCATATTTTCCTTTGTAATCATGCGTATTTATTCCAAACGAATTCTCGTTTCAGAATCATTTTGCCCTGTTCCACAGGTCTGTCATTTCCGCGAGGGTCAGGTCAGTCACTTCTTTTCCCTGCGCCTGCGCGCCCTCCTCCACGGCTCTGAACCGCCGGATGAACTTTTCGCAGGTGCCGGTCACGGCCTCCTCCGGATCCACCTCGGCGAAGCGCCCCACCTTTACGGCGGCAAACAGCACGTCGCCCAGCTCCTCGGATATGTTGCTGCCCTCTTCCACGGCCTGCCGCAGCTCCCGCACTTCCTCCTCCAGCTTCAAAAGCGCTCCGGAGATGTCCGCGAACTCAAAGCCGGCGTCCGCCGCTTTTTTCTGCAGCTTTTCCGCCCGCCACAGCGAAGGCAGGCTGCGCGCCACGCTGTCCATGGCCTCGGCTGTGGTCTTCTGCCCCTTCTCCGCCCGCTTCAGCTGCTCCCAGCCGGCAGGCACGGACTCGGCGCTCTCCGCTGCGGCGCCGGCAAACACATGGGGGTGGCGGTACAGGAGCTTTTTCACCACGCCGCCCACCACGTCCTCCATGGTGAAGCGGCCGCGCTGGCGCTCGATGTCCGCGTGGAACACCACCTGCATCAGTACGTCGCCCAGCTCCTCCTGCAGCATGGCTGCATTATCCAGGTCGATGGCCTCCGCCGCCTCATAGCTCTCCTCCAGCAGACCTCTGCGGATGGAGCTGTGGGTCTGCACCCGATCCCACGGGCACCCCTCCGGCGAGCGGAGCAGGCGGATGATCTCCAGCAGATCCTCATAGCCATAGCGCGGCTTCCTCGTAAAATTTACCATAGTTTCCCCTTTATTGCAATAGGAATTCGTAATTTTCATGATTTAAATAGAAATTTTGCCAGTTTCTCCCCCTTGGGCAGCTGACGGATCTCCTCCCGCCGCACCACCTCCAGAGAGAGCAGCAAGATCCCGTATACCGCCGCCGCCATCAGGATCGACAGCGCCGTGGCCAGACTCCCGCCCACAAATTTGCCAAGCAGCCCATAGCCGCAGTAGGCTGTGGCCGCCATGGCCGCCGTGGTCAGGGCCAGCTTCAGCGCCGAGCTTCCTATCTTCGGCCTATTGGGCACGGTCACGGCAATGGCGACGAGATTCAGCAGGGCGATGACGGCGTAGCACAGCAGCGTGCCGATGGGCGCTCCGCGGATGGAGATGGTGGGGTCGGTCACCAGCAGGTAGTTGGCGGCGATCTTCACGCCCCCGCCCACCAGCAGCGTCAGCACCGGAATGCGCTCGCGGCCGTAGGCTTGCAGGATGCCGGAGGTGACGATCATCAGGCACACGAACACCGAGGCGATGCCCAGCACCCGCAGGTGGTAGGCCGCCGCTGCCGCCGTTTCCGGCACGGCGGGGTACAGCAGATGCAAGATCGGCCCCGCCAGCACCGACAGGCCGACCCCCACCGGCAGCGCGGCCACCATGGCCAGCTTCAGGGCGGCGGCGGCGTTCTTTCCGGCCTGCCGCGGGTCGTTTCTGACCATGGCGGCGCTGATGGACGGCACCAGACTGATGCTCAGAGGATACATAAACGAAGCCGGCAGCGCAAAGAGCGTCATGCCGAAGGTATATTCGCCGTAAAGCGAGGCGGCGGCGGACTCGGAAAGCCCCAGAGAGCTTTGCAGCGTCCCCAGCACCAGTGCCTGATCCAAGAGGGTAATAAGGCTCATGCCCACGGAGCCGAGGGTCACGGGGATGCCGATGCGCAGCACCCTGCGCAGAATATCCCGCCGGCTCTCCGGCGTGTCCGTGCCCCGTTCGCCCCGACGGGCGCGGAGCAGCCAGACCGTCAGCACCAGCAGCCCCACGGCGGCGCCCACGGTGACGCCGGAAATGGCGCCGGCGGCGCACTCATTGGGGGCGGCGCCCTGC
>OIZA01000867.1_pt1 | contig 12879 bp, 12 predicted proteins | sample 1588381 | NCBI WGS metagenome assembly OIZA01 (sample SAMN03283277) | human gut metagenome | biome: human-associated habitat; material: feces | host: Homo sapiens | place: Peru | collected 2012 | reverse complement strand
GGTCTTTCCTATAAAGTAAAAAACCTCCCGTCCCATACAGGAATCCCTGCATCTGGGACGGAAGGTAAATATTCCGCGTTGCCACCCAAATTGCCATATTGCTATGACCTCTCTGACGTAGGATAAGGGCTACGAACCCGCAGGTCTCCCTGCCGACTCCGGAAGTGGAAAAGTTTCCTGCCCTGTCGGTTCACACCAGCCACCGGCTCTCTGAAAAAGGTCCTAAAAACCATAGCTTCCATCAACGTCACTTTTGACACCGTGTATTATACACTTATTTTCCGGAGGTTGCAAGAAAATATTCCTGCAATTTAACTGTGCTAAAAAAAGCGGGGCAAAACACTTACAGCATCCCATCCTTGATCACATTGTGGTCGCGCAGTAATTTCTCGATCACCGTTCCCTGTATCTTGCGCAGCAGCGGTTTTTTGATCAGGTTGAGCGGCCCCGGCAGTTCGATCTCAAGCGGAGATTTTCCATCCATCAGCTTTACGCTGCTGTCGAGCAGTTCTCTGATATCATAGACACTGCCCCATACCTCCGGGACGCCCCGATCCACACCGAGCAGTCCGTAAACCGCCTCCATCGCGGTACGCACGGAATATTCTGTCGTGAACACCGTGTCACGCGGTGTCTCGGTGAACTGACCGAGAAATGCAAAGTTCACACAGCCATCCGGGATCACATCCGGGCGGTCTCCCTTGGCTCTCGGCATAAAGAATGCTGTGATATAAGGCATCATTGTAGGTACACACACAGCGCTGTGCTCTGCAAGCTCCGGGATCTCCTCTTCCGGCACACCGAGATGGTACAGCCACTCCTCGGTGATCTCCTTACCGGTACACTCTTTCATTGGCTTCTTTACATAATCGCCTGGAACATCGGTAAACAGACCGTATACCCAGACGCATACTTTTTCTTTATCCTGGTCTTTGAACTGTCCCTGACGGTTGATTGTCCAGCTGAGCAGCCAGCTTGAATCCTTACAGCTTACGATTCCTCCGGTCACGACTTTTCCACTTCTCGGATCACGTTTGCAGATCTTTGTAATATAAGGAATGATCTTGTCATCCAGCGTTGTCACGGTCGCAGATTCCCAGTTTGTCTTTGCCACATCCGAACAGAATTTTTCCGGATGACCAAACACCGGGTCCTGCTTTGCAATATTCTTCCAGAGACTCCAGCATCCACTCGTTCTCACCTCTGCATCTCCGTTCGGTGCATGATCCTGATCCCCGTAGATTGTGCCCTCGGTACAGCTTCCGTTCGTGACAAATACCAGATCGTTCTCGGTTAAAACGATGCCCTGCTCTATACCCTTGACCTTGCACTCGATCGCTTTTGCGACCTTGCGCCCGTCTTTGATCTCAAAAATAACATTGGTGACTTCGGTATTAAACTGGAAGTCAACGCCCGCATCCTCCAGGTACTTCTGCATCGGAAGGATCAGTGATTCATACTGATTATACTTGGTAAATTTCAGTGCACTGAAATCCGGCAGTCCCGCGATATGATGGATGAATCTCTGGAAATACAGCTTCATCTCCAGTGCACTGTGCCAGTTTTCAAATGCGAACATCGTTCTCCAGTAAAGCCAGAATGTAGAATCGAATACTTCGTCATCAAATACGTCCTCGATCTTCTTGTCATAGAGATCCTCATCCTTTGTAAAGAACAATTTCATGATCTCCATACAGCCCTTCTGGCTTAAATTAAACTTGCCGTCCGTATGTGCATCTTTTCCGCGTTCCACCGTGGCACGGCACAGTGAATAGTTCGGATCTTCCTTATTTAACCAGTAATACTCGTCGAGTACCGATGCGTCCGGCACTTCCAGCGACGGAATGCTGCGGAACAGATCCCACAGACACTCAAAATGATTCTCCATCTCACGTCCGCCGCGCATGACATAGCCTCTCGTCGGGTCAAAGATACCATCGCAGGCACCGCCCGCCACATCCATTGCCTCCAAAATATGGATATTGGAACCTTTCATCTGTCCGTCACGCACGAGGAAACATGCCGCCGCAAGTGATGCCAGTCCACTGCCAACGATGTATGCACTCTTTTCATCTACGCCTTCCGGTTTTTTCGGCCGTGCAAATGCCTCATAATTGCCGTTTGTATAATATATGCCTTTGCTGTTTTTTTCGTATTTTCCACGCTCTGTATTGCGGTATGCTTCTCTTTCCTTTTCCTCAATCTTCTTTTTTTCTGCTTTGGATTCGCCGGAGGATTTCCGTCCCTGTGCTGCGACTGCCGCAATTCCGGCGCCCACTGCGAGTGTCGCGATTCCAAGCCCTATGTGTTTTTTCCCTGACATATAAAAACCACCTTTCCAACTGTCGGACGAATGACTCATCCGCTCTTTTGTTTCATGCCTTTATCTTACCCCATTTTTTAATAATTACCACTTACAACCGGTTTGAAATGATAAATTTTTTATCATTGTCCGGTCATTGATAAAATCAGTTCTTCTTTATCTGTTCAAAGTTATGGATGGAATTGGCAATGTTACCGTACAATGTAATTCCCATGCGCTTCACGATCACTTTGTAGTCATCCTTCATACCACGGTCGATCCAGTCTAACATCGTTCCGACAAAGCCGTATTTATAAAACTCGGCTATAAAGCGTTTGTCCTCCTGTGCGAGCTCCATACCGGTGCATTTTTCCTCAACCACATCCGCGATCAGCTGATAAGTCAGCTTATACAGATAATTCTCAATTTTATTTCTGCTGACCGAATGATACACATTCATGATAAATGGCCGGTTCTCCAAAACTGCCTCAAAGATCTGCCCGATGCCTTCCTGCCAGGTATCATAGGTCTTCTTATCCTGCAACGCCCGCTTTCCGTCCTCGACACACACCCACTCCACAAGATCATAAATATCCTTGAAATGATAATAAAATGTCATACGGCTGATCCCGCATTCCTCGGTCAGATCATTGATCGTGATCTTATCGATCGGCTTTTGCAAAAGCAGCTTCTTTAGTGCATCTTCCAGCGCATACTTTGTCGTGTTGGGCATATATGCTTCCTCCCGAATTAATTTGACTTTATTTTAACCCTTTGCCGTCCAGACCGCAAATTAAGTTTTTCGAAACTTTTTCTAAATTTTTTAAATGAAAACAGAGACCAGCTAAAACACAGGATTCCGGTGTTTTTCTTTTTCTGTTTTATTGTAAACTCGTGCAACACATCAAGTTGACATTCTTTCTCAGTTATGCTAATGTTGACTTATCATTTTTACTAAGGAAGGTATTACTATGATTTCTGAGATTCAGACGCAAGAACCTGCAAATGAACTTTTTTTCTCCATTGGAGATGAACCGGCTCTCTCCCGCGACGAGGCGATCGCGCTCATCAATCTGCCGGATGACCGGGTAGATGAGCTTCTCTTACGCGCCGGGGCACTGCGCAAAAAATATAAGGGCGACCGGGTCGGCATCCATCTTCTGACCAATGTAAGGAGCGGAAACTGTTCCCAGAACTGTGCCTACTGCGCCCAGTCATGTCGCTCTTCCGCAGACATCGAGACTTACAAATGGGTTGCGGAAGATAAACTTTATCAGGACAATTCATTTGTGCATGACAACCATCTTTCCATGCACTGTATGGGATTAAGCGGTATGAAATTTTCCGATGACGAGATTGAAAAACTCGCAGAGCGCATCCGCGTCATGAAAGCGGAGGGGACACATCTGTGCTGCTCGATCGGTTTTCTGACCGAAAAACAGGCACTTATGTTAAAAGAAGCCGGACTCGACCGCATCAACCATAATTTAAACAGCAGCCGTTCCTATTATCCGAATATCTGCACCACCCACACCTATGAACAGCGTGTGGAAAATATCCATATGCTGCAGAGGCTCGGCTTTGAGATCTGCAGCGGCGGCATCATCGGCATGGGGGAAAGCAGGGAAGATGTCGTGGATATGTTACTTGATCTCCGCGAGATCAAACCGGAAGCGCTGCCGATCAATTTTCTGATCCCGATCCAGGGCACCCCGCTCGCGGATACGGATACTTCCATGCTCACCCCTGCCTACTGTTTAAAGGTATTATGCCTCGCCAGACTGATGGTGCCAAAGGCGGATATCCGCTGCGCCGCCGGTCGTGAGATCTATTTTAAAGGACGTGAAAAGGAACTGCTCACTGTTGTAAATTCCATCTTTGCTTCCGGTTATCTGACCGCAGACGGACAGGGCATCTCCGATACGCTACAGATGATCACGGATGCCGGATTTACCTATGAGATTGAATCTGACTGATCAATTACCTTCTGATATACGCTTACCGGCAAATTTTATGCAGATGAAAACTGTATCGGCTGCGGAATGTATCAATGCCTGCCCACAGTCTGCCATCTGGTATGGAAAAGGGGAAATCCATCCTTACCGGTGACCAGGATTACTCCCCGGTTTCTAAGGTTCCTTTTAAATACAGGCACGCCTCGCCCGACACGATCGTCTTTTCGCCTTCGGCTTCACAGAATAATACCCCGCCACGCTCAGACAGCTGTCTGGCGATCAGATGATCCTTTCCGAGCTTTTCCTGCCAGATCGGCACCAGACTGCAGTGGGAAGACCCGGTCACCGGGTCTTCATCAAAAAGCTCAGGGCAAAAATACCGGGATACAAAATCTGCGTCTGTTCCCTTCGCCGTTATCACGATTCCAAGCCATCTGTCCAGTTCTGCCAGTCTGTTATAATCCGGCACATAATTTCTGACCGTTTCTTCATTTTCTAAGACCAGAAAAAGATCTCTGTCCGCATAGACCTCTTTTACCGGTGTCTGCACTTTTTTACGATTTCCTCTGTCTCTTTGATCCGCTCCGGTACTCTGGTCGGAAGTGTCATTTCATAACGTTCTTTTACCTTATGGACGGTCAGCGTCCCACTCATCGTTTCAAACTGCACCACATCTTTTCCGGGCTCCATAAAATTTAAAACCACATAAGCTGATGCCAGCGTGGCATGCCCGCACAGATCGATCTCTGCAACCGGGGTAAACCACCGCAGGCTGTAACCTTCTTTCGTTTTTCTTAAAAATGCGGTTTCCGGCAGATTGTTTTCCCCTGCGATCTTCTGCATCCTGTCATCTGAAAGGGGATGATCCATCACACATACTCCCGCGGGATTTCCGTGGAATAACTGATCCGAAAACGCATTTACTACATAATACTCTGCCATTTTTAATTCTCCCACCTGATCTGTTCGCCTGTCACAAGCGGGTAACGCAAAAGACTGCTCCCGTCTAAGTCTTCACGATGCATATCTACTGCTGTGATCTGATGGTTTTCATAGGTCGTATAATAATAGATTCCTTTATCCGCATTGCAGCACGAGGTGTAAAGCGTGATCTCGTATTTTCCTTCTGCAACCTCACAACAGCCTCTCTGCTGGTCCACAGACCCTAAAATATGAAAGAACTGACTGACGCTCTCCATCTCTCCTTCACCGGAAACTGCATGCATTTTGGTAAATGCAGCTTTCGCAAAACGGGATGCCGAAGAAAGATCGCCCGGCAGTCCGAGCGCTCCCATCCCACGGCTGTAGGTCTTAAGCGGAAGTTTCTCCGAGAAATGATTTTCCGGCTGTTTTTCCGATAAATTCATATAGTTATTCAAAAGAAACATCTGGGTTTCAAACGGCGGATTGTTGGTCAGCACACCGACCGGATTATCATACACATGCAGTCCGTCCGCCATACATTCTACGGTGATCGCTTCGTTTTTGTCCGCAATGATCCAATGCAGCCCTGCACTCGGCAGCTTTTCGTTAAACGGTGTCCCGACCAGATTCATTTTCTTTAGCAGTGTGCGCACTTCCTGCATTGATGCACACTGTCCGAGCACCCAGGGGATAAATTCATACTGAGCCACATTTTCCCTGTCATTTTCCACTTCCTGATAGGCGGCATTTCCGACAAAGTTAAGACCCGCCATTCCAACACCTTTTTCATTAATAGCATCATAATAAAGCGGGTAATCGCCTGCCACATGTGCCATTCCAACGATCGCATAATGCCTGTCCCGCTCTCCCATGTATCTGAACTGAAACGGATAATTCCGAGGTGTCACAGTCACTTCATCACCGTAAGAAAATTCATAATCCAGAGTTCTTCCAAAATAAAAATCTTTTGTTTTATAAGTTGCTGCTGTACACATGCATATCGTTCCTTTCTTTCTGATTCTTCTAATTATTATAACCGCTTGATCCCGAAATATAAATACCCCGAAACCACTTATTTTTCAAGTGTTTTCAGGGTATTTGACGAATCCTGTTCATTTTTTATACTCAGGCATCTGTGCCTTTTAGCAGTTCATATCCCATTCCCATGATTCCTGTAATCCTGCTCCTGCAGGTCTCATCCAGATAATCCCATATTTCATTCAGCACATTAAAATTCTCAATATGCCCGCTGAGCAGATAAGACGGACTGCAGCGGAATTTCCGATATGCATTCCATAACAGTTCAATATCGATCTCTGTCTCTCCCCGCTCCAGCTTCCGGTATTTTTTTATACCGATCTCAAGTTCCTCCGACATCTCTAACTGTGATATGGAGTGTATATTCCTAAGCTTGTAAATAACCGTGTCTTTTTTGTCATTCAACACCTGTCTCAAACGACGCAGTTCTTCCTTATAGTTTTGAAATCTGTCCTCCGGTACATTCGAAGCTACGCGGTCAAGACCTGTTTCTAACAGCCATACGACAAGCAGCATCAGTTGTTCCCGTTCTTCCCACGAAGTCACACCGTTTTGCTCGATCAAAAGCTCAACTGCCCCTGTTTTCCGGTGCTCCCCTGTGATAATATAATCTATGTCCATGCCCTGTCTGGCAAATTCCTTAAGCGTTTCTGCCTGGTAACGGTTGCGTCCTGATTCCAGACGGCACACCTGCGCCTGACTCAGATTGGTATCACGGCTGATATCCATCTGTGTTTTTCCCATCTGCTTACGGAACTGAACAATACGCTTTAAAACCTCTTGATATTCACTTTCTCTCATTTCGTACAATCTCCAAACATATATGGATATTGTACGCAATCTTTGGATTCCTATTTGTATGCCGTTCACGTATTTTCTCTGTCTTTAAGGACTTCCCATACTCTTTTGTTTATTCTGTAATGAATTATCATAGTTATTTTTAAATGGATTTACTAAACTTCTGATATCCAACTGCAAAATGGCGAAAGACCAATTTTAATGTCTTTCGCCATTTTTTTCTAAAATATATTCCGTTTTCTAAGCATCTGACCTGGAATATGAATTTTTCATCTGACTGCTCAGTTCAAAAAGCACCTTATCCAGTGTATCACCCGCCGCTTTTTTTAACATATTCGCAATCGCCCGGTTTGCCTCTGCTTTTAACTGCATCCGCTTTCTGTCATCTGTTTCTCTTTCAAGCAGGGCATCATACTGATGGATCAGCTTATGTCCTTCTGACATCACACGTTCTTCATAACGCTCCACATGGAACACAGATTTCTGATAGGACGCATCTGCCATTGCAGCGATCAGACGGCTTGCCCAGTAGAAATTATCTGTGGACACTTCTCCTGTCGTATTAGACAGGTATTCCGGCGTTTCCTCCACATCCGCATAAAACGGCACCAGCACATTAAACGCATTGGAGGCAAATGCAAGCCACTCGATCGTACGACAGTCACGTTCCTTATCCGGCCGCATCTGAATTACTGCCAGAAAATCATTGCGGTTGATGCCGATCGAACGATAAGCGCCGCGCAGGGATTTGTCACCATACGCCACATACGGATCATACGGCGTACCCTGATAGTGTGAGGAAAGCACATATTTCACATCCTCTACCGTAATCTTCCGCTCCGGCACCATGCACCACGGCAGATCATCGGAACGCGGCGTGTAATCTGCATTCGGGCCGTCCCACACCTTAGTATGCGGATTCAGGTAACGCAGCATAAACCACGCGCGCGGCGTATTGTATACATGATCGGCATCATCGTGACTTCCGAATGCATCCCGTGGATTCAGGCTGCCGTCAAAAGACAGATTCAGATGATTGGTCTCAATAAATTCCAAAAGATCCGGTGAACACATATATTCCTTCTGTCCATTCAGTGCATCCTCCAGATCAAACGAATCAATACCAAGCTGATTCGGCATCACAACATACACATCATCCGGAACTCTTTTTGCAATCCAGTGATGTCCTCCGATAGTCTCAAACCACCAGATCTCATCCTGATCCTGAAACGCAATGCCGTTCATTTCATATGTACCGTACTGTGCAAGCAGGCTTCCCAGACGTTTTACGCCCTCTCTCGCACTGCGGATGTACGGAAGCACAATGGAAACGATATCCTCTTCTCCGATACCGCCCTGGATTTCTTCCTTGCCATCCTCTGCCGGGTGGTAAAACACAAGCGGATCTGCTCCGATCACACGCGGGTTTGAGGTAATCGTCTCGGTCGCAGTCATCGCAACATGTGCTTCATTCACACCGCTTGCCGCCCAGATGCCCTCTCCCTTCACCGCATTCGGCACAGCGGTATAACGCATCGGATCATCCGGAAGTTCAATTTCCACATGGGAAATCTCAGATTTATATTTACGCGGCTGCTCATCCGGATGCACTACGACAAATTTTTTCGGCGTGAAATGTCCGGAACCGGAATCATCATTTCGCGCGATCATGGTAGAACCGTCATAGGATGCTTTTTTTCCAACAAGAATTGTAGTACAAGCCATATTTATATCTCCTTTTAATTCTTTTGTATATCTTATAATATTTCATGGCAATCATACCACTTTTCGACCGGGTTCTACAAGAGGACAAATCATCTCAATTTTTCATTTGCTGTTTTCCCATCATCCGCACTTCCAATATGCCCGGATTTTTTCTTCGACCAGATCTTCCCCGATCACGATCAGGATCTCCTGTCCGTTTTCAATCGGCCGGATCGTGATCTCCTTATGCGTTGCATTCAGTTCCAGCCAGGTTCCATCCTCTTTCGGCAGAAACCCCTTCACACGGAAAATATGTCCTGCCGACGCATCCTGCATCAGCTTTTCCACCACGTTTTTCAGTTCTTCCCCACTCATATGCACGTCCATAAAATAAAGCGATTCAAATGCCTGTTCCTTCGTAAGATCCGGCTTCTGATAGGTTGCACTGACATAACCGGCAGACACGATCTTTTTAAAATCCGCTTCCGCAAGTTCCTGTCCGCAAATTCTTAACACCTCTTCTTCTCCGAACCTGCGCTTACAGCCTATCTGCGCGAGTGCCCGGTTCAAATGATCCATCGTGTTTTTTTGTTCCTCCACAGATGCCTCATCACACTTGCTTAAGATCACGCATCCCGCATTTGCCGCCTGTGAAGCCAGCAGATATTCCGCTTCCGGTGACAGCTTTTCCTCCAGATGCGCATCCACAAGGGCAATGACATTTCCAATCTCATACCATTGGTCTAACGGCTCATCGTGCAGCACATCAAAAAATTCATCCATATCATAAATCCCGGACGGTTCCACCAGCACACGGTCATACCCGCACATTCCCATTGCGATCAGCTTTGTCCGGAATCTGCGCCGATGTGTTTCCTGATCGCAGCCGCCGGAAATCATCTCAAGCTCACACTGGTCTCCCATCAGTCCCTGCAAAAGCATCATATCCACATTGACCGCGCCAAAATCATTTTCCAGGATTCCCAGATTGCAGCCCTGCTCCATCAGATGTGCCGCATATTTTTTTAAAAAAGTTGTTTTTCCGGAGCCCAGAAACCCTGTGATCAGATCTATCTTTACCATATCCATTCTCCCTTCTCATTGATTCTCACCACTGTTGTTGTTATATAATTACGCCATCCTGAACATGAATTCCATATTGTTTCAGATCCACTCTGTCATCTGTGACCCGAATCCCGTCTGCACGAAGCATATCTGCCTGCTTTCCTGCTCCGCCAAATGCAAATGCTCCTGCAAGCTCTCCCTTTGCATTCACCACACGGTAACACGGAATTTCTCCCGGGTCCGGATTTTTGTGAAGTGCGTTTCCAACGGCTCTCGCCATCTTTTTATCTCCGGCAAGCTCTGCCACCTGACCATAGGTCGCCACGTTTCCTCTCGGAATCTTTTTCACTGCCTCATAAATCCGCTTCGTCGGGCTGTCTGTGACCAGATCGTAGCTCTCTGCGATCATCCGTTTTATGTCAACCGCCGGAATGGAACCGTCCAGTATGATCGTATTCCAGTGCTCCTTGTTCTGATGCCAGCCCGGGATCACCGCCGGATAAGCGCTGCGCCAGAAATCCCGCCACTGCGGATCAACCTTCACATTCAGATTGATGTATCCCTCTCTCTCATACGTCCACAGAAAAGCCTTTTTACTCCCCTTTACGCGAACCAGCTGCCAGTTGGTATCACGAAACGGTGTCTCTTTATAAGTTCCCGGAAAAGAAAGTCCATAAGCAAGTGCTTCCTCACGCGTTATAATACTGTCTTTCCCACCGCCCTGTTTTGTATGCGGCTCCTGTCTCTTTTTCATCTGTTTTCCCCCACATCTTTTTGGTTTACATAATGTAAATATTTTCCTTCCGTCTGTCCACTGTCATCCTGCATTCTTTTCTCTGTTAATCTTCCGTATCCGGCATTTCAAAATGCTGATAATCTTTCCGTGTTTCCCAGTCACCGCCCCACACAAAGCCATGCTCCGCAAAAAGCCTGCAGCAAAGATCGTCCCGGTCGATTTTATAGGGAAAATCCGCAGTCCGATCCACATAGGGCAGCGCCGTCTCCGGTTCCACAACCGTCTGTCCGTTCACTTCCTTCACACATGGATTGTAAAGCGTATTGACGTCAACTGCAAGTCCCTCTCCATGTTTTGATACCTTCGTTGTATGGGAAATAAAACGGAAATTAAAGGCAGATGTGTTATTGTCCCGCATCGACGCCTCATCATCCGCATCGTATTCATCGATCAGCCGCACCTTTTCAATCGGATAGTCCGCCTCATACAATTCTTTAAAAATTTCCAGTACATCCCCGGCAATCCTTTCGTTTACGACCAGTTCGCCCTCCTTGGTATTCCCATCCAGATCTTTATGCAGGATATGCACATAACGCAATTTCTCCCGCGGTACTGTGCAGTCATCCTTATACGACTTTCCCTGCATTCCGGCAAAAAGTTCATCCGTGATTTCTGTGATGTAAAATTCATCTGCCTGATCCAGTTCTGATACCGCAGCTTCAGTGTCTGACATTTCAGGATCTGGCGTTTCAGGATCTGAAGCTGTTAATATCAGATTTTCTGTTTCCGCATTTTCCGTATCTGCCCCCTGCGCTTTGGACTGTTTTGGCTCAAAAGATTCGGGCTGTCCGTTTTGATTTTTCCCGTACTCCAGAATACAGACTAATATTCCTGCGGACATAAGCAGCACTGCAATTGTCCTTAACAAATGCCGTTTCTTTCTCATTGGATCTCCTCCAGACGGTCCTTTAGAAAACCAAAGGTCTCTTCATCCTGAAAACATTTTAACAGATTTTTGCGCAGTTCTTCTAAAAACTTTTCGCTCGGCTTTTTGAATTCCATATGCCGGTAGAGCGGCGACTCGTAAAAACTGTTTATCGTACTCACACTGGCAAGCATTTCTTTCATAAGCGTGATCACAGCATCTGTATCTTTTTCAATCGTTGCTAGTTCAAGCTGATTTGACGCCTCATAATACTTTCCCATTTCAAAGCATTTTACGAGCTCAACCTGCTTGTCAACAAGCATATGCGCCACCCCCACATCATTCTGCTTTAGTGCCAGCAAATACATTCCATGGAATGTCGCACTGACTCTCTGATACTCTGAAAACAAAAGTTCTTCATAGGATTTATATGCTTCCTCCACCTGACCTGTTTCACTGTAGATCTGTGCCTGTTTTCTCTTTCGCTCCGGATTCTGTTCTGAAAAATAACTTAAGTATTCCTTTGCTTTTTCATATTGTTTTTTTCGCATATAAAAACCAAACAGAGAATCCGCAGCTCCATTCCGAATCTTCTCATCCTTACTCTGCAATACCCGGATATAGCAGCTAACGATATATGCATCATAAACTTCCGCATCTGGTATTTCCTGTATCATGCGCTGTGCATCCAACAGGACTGCCATCTGCCAGATCAGCGACTCACAGTTCGGATATTGCTCCAGTTTTTTCTTGCCCCACGCAAAAGCCTCCCGATAAGGCCCCGCTTCCAACATAGCATCCGCCTTATCAAGAATCTCTTTTATCTCTTCCTCTGTCAGTTCCTGTTCATAGGATAACAGTTCATCGGTTGAGATTCCAAAAAGTCTTGCAATCGGGGCAAGCAGCTTGATATCCGGCAGCGAATTTCCATTTTCCCATTTATTGACCGCAGGTGCCGTTACGCCAAGCTGACTTGCCATCTCTTTCTGTGTCATATTTTTGTCTTTCCGGTATTGGCGGATAACCTCTCCCAACTGCATGTATATGCCTCCTTAGCCTTCCTTTGCTTCTTACTGGTTCCATCTTATCAGATATACATCCATTTCACCAGTGAGCAGATATTAAATATTGTTTAAGAAAATTAACTGTTGCTCACTCAGCCGTGTTTTGTTTTCGTAATACAATAAAGGGGCTGGAGGAATTTACTCTTGTACTGGAATTTAATTTTTCAGGTCCCGCTTCAAGTATCGCTTAGCACGTATTTTTCTATTCGCCATAATTATCCCTTCTTACATTCCTTGCACTCCGGCAATCCAGCTACCGACGTTGCAATAGACAGGATACCTGCCAGTACAGACGCTGACGCTACCATTTTCCAGTCCACCGCTCCCATGACCGATGCTGTACCGATCGTAGCAATAAAGGTCTGCGC
>OIZA01000865.1_pt1 | contig 12884 bp, 16 predicted proteins | sample 1588381 | NCBI WGS metagenome assembly OIZA01 (sample SAMN03283277) | human gut metagenome | biome: human-associated habitat; material: feces | host: Homo sapiens | place: Peru | collected 2012 | reverse complement strand
CGCAGTCGATGGCCTGGGAATACGGGCCGATGGCGGCGGGGGCGTTGGTGGTGGCGATGATGTTCTTTTTCATAGCAATATCTCCTTTATTCATTGATCTCATAGCCGTTTTCGTTGAGCTTGTCGTATATTTCCTTGATATGCTGTGCGTTGCGCGTTTCCAGCGACAGCTTCACAATGCACGAGCCGATGTCCGTGCGCGTGTTGCGGCGCTCGTGGTGAATGTCCAGCACATTGGCGCCGGTTTCGGAGATGATCTGCAAAAAGCGGTTCAGGGCGTGGGGCCGGTCGGGCAGCACCGTGGAAAAGCTCACCGTCCTGCGCTCCTTGGCAAGACCCCGCGTGATGATGCGCTCCAGCATGGTCACGTCCACGTTGCCGCCGGAGAGCAGGGCGCATACCTTCTTGCCCTTCACGTCCACCTTGCCGTACATGGCGGCGGCGATGCCCACGGCACCGGCGCCCTCAGCCACCAGCTTCTGCTTTTCCAGCACCGTCAGTATGGCGCTGGCGATCTCCCCCTCCTTCACCGTCACCACGTCGTCCACATATTGCCGCACGAGGTCAAAGGTCAGGTCGCCGGGTGTCTTCACCTGAATGCCGTCGGCAATGGTGTGCACGGAGGGCAGGGTGAGGATGCGGTTGGCGTGGATGGAGTCCACCATGCTGGCCGCGCCCGCCGCCTGCACGCCGATGACCTTGCAGCGGGGCATCAGGTGCTTGATGGCATAGGCCGCCCCCGCAATAAGCCCGCCTCCGCCGATGGGCACGAGGAAGATGTCGCAGTCCGGCAGCTGCCGGCTCAGCTCCAGACCGATGGTGCCCTGTCCGGCCATAACGCGGTAGTCGTTGAAGGGGTGGATGAACGTGAGCTGCTGCTCCTTGCACAGCCGCACGGCCTCCGTGTAGGCGTCGTCGTATACGCCGGGCACCAGCACCACGTTGGCACCGTAGCTGCGGGTGGCCTCGATCTTGCTCAGGGGCGCCCCCTCGGGGATGCAGATGGTGGCGGGGATGCCCATGTCGCGGGCGGCGAAGGCCACGCCCTGCGCGTGGTTTCCGGCGGAGCAGGCGATGACGCCCCGCTTTTTCTCCTCGTCGGAGAGGGTGGCGATCTTGTAGTAAGCCCCCCGCAGCTTGAAGGCGCCCGTCTTTTGCAGGCAGTCCGCCTTCAGATAAAAGTCGCAGTCGGGCACGATGTCCCTCGTGGCCACAACGGGGGTGTGGTTTATCACCGGATCCAGGATCCTCTGGGCTTCCTGCAGCATTTCCATAGATAGCATGGCAAATTCCTCCCATCAGCAAGTCCGCATCGCAAGGACAAATTCATATTAAACTGTCTACAGTGAGAATACCCCAAAGCCGCCCCTTTGTCAAGCCGTTCAGCGATCCCAGTAATGATACTTTTTTCTTTTTATCATGAGGAACAGCGCCGAGAGGAGCACGGCCATAAATTCCGCCACGATAATGGAAATCCATATGCCGGTAATGCCCCAGAGGCTGGACAGCAGCAGCACGGCAGCCACCTGAAACACCAGCGTCCGCAGGAAGGAGATGATGGCGGAGGTAACGCCGTCGTTGAGAGCGGTGAAAAAGCCGGAGCTGAATATGGCGTAGCCCATGAAGAAAAAGCACAGTCCGAAAATGCGGAAGCCCTCCGCCGTCAGCCGCGTCAGCTCGGGGTCGTAGCCCACAAAGAGCCGCGCCAGCGGCCACGCCAGCGCCTCGGCGGCAGCCACCATAGCCACCCCGAACATGCCGATCATCAGCAGGCTTTTTTTCAGCAGCCCCTGCAGCTCGCTGTGGTTCTTCGCCCCGTCGTGATAGCCCACCACCGGCGCGATGCCGATGGAGTAGCCGATAAAGGCCGCCGAGAAGATCATGCTCACATACATCATCACCCCGTAGGCCGCCACACCGTCCTCGCCGGCGTAGTGCAGAAGCTCCATGTTATACAGCATGCCCACAAGGTTCATGGAGATGTTGCTCATGAATTCCGACGAGCCGTTCACGCACGCCCGCAGCAGGATCCTGCCGTCGAAGCGGCACCTGCCCAGCCGGAGGATACTGCTGTTTTTTCTGGCGAAATACAGCAGCGGCACGCCGCCGCCCACCACCTGGCTCAGAGCGGTGGCCACCGCCGCACCGGCCAGCTTGTATTCCTGCGGCAGGGAGATCACCAGCACGGCGTCCAGCACCATGTTCGTTATGCCCGACAGAACGGTGACACCCAGCCCCAGCTTCGGCTTTTCCGCCGTGACGCAGAAGGACTGAAAAAGCAGCTGCAGCGTGTTGAAGGGCAGCGCCAGCAGGATGATGCGCCCGTAGAGCACGGCGTTTTTCAGCATCTCCCCCTCAGCGCCCAGCAGCGCGGCAATGGCGGGGAGGAAGAGAAAGCCCATCACGGCGAACGCCGCGCCCAGTATGGCGGCGGTGTATACAAACAGGGAAAAGTACCGGTTGCCCTTCTCGCGGTCGCCCTCGCCGAAGGTCTTGGCCACAATGGCCGTGCCGCCGGTGCCGAACATAAGCCCCACCGTGGACAGGATCATCAGAAACGGCATGATGAGGTTCAGGGCGGCGAAGGGGGTCTTTCCGGCAAAGTTGGACACGAAGAACCCGTCCACCACGCCGTATATGGACGTAAACACCATCATGCCCATGGACGGCAGCGTGAACCGGATGAGCCGCCCGTAGGTGAAGTGATCCGATAGCTGAATTTGATTTTTCACTTTTTTCGCTCAAACCACCGTCCGGCGAAGTCTGCCACGGCGGGCACCAGCGCCTTGATGTCCCATCCGGTGGTGTTTATCGTAATGTGGTAGGCGCTGCGCTGCCCCCAGGCCGCGTCGGACATAATGGCGCGGGTCTGGGCGCGCACCTCGTCTATTTTCTTCATCTTCCGCAGCAGTTCTTTTTCCGTCAGGTTCTCCCCCTCGGGTGCTCGCTCTTGGCAGCGCTGCACCTTGGCCTCCGTCGAGGCGCACACGAAGATGTTAAAGGGCGCATAGTCCTTCAGAATAACGTCCGCGTTGCGCCCCACGATAACGCAGTCCTTGCCCAGCGCGGCGATCTCCTCCAGCACCTTCTTCTGCTGCAAAAGCAGCGCCACCTTGGACGCTTGGAAATAGGTGGGGGAAGACAGGGTGCCCCGAAAGGTCAGGGCCATGTCCTGCCAGCCGTGGTTGCTCAGGGTGTCGGCCACATAGCCGGCGTCCATGCCGCTTTTCTGTGCCACGGCGTGCACGATCTCGCTGTCATAGTAGTCGCAGGCGAGCAGGTCGGCCAGACGCTTCCCCAGCTCCCGCCCGCCGGAGCCGAACTCGCGGCTGATGGTAATGATCCTCATAGCTTCTCTCCTTGCTGTGTTGTGCGGCGCTTCGCGTGCGCCGAAAACAGAAGGGACAGCGCCGCCGCAAGCCGGCGTCCCGTCCCAATTCTCTTTTTAATTTTATCATATCCGGCGAGGAAAAGTCAATGCACCCCCAGGACTGGATATTCCAACTTTTGTGTGGGATTTTTCTTTTCAACCCTCATTTCGACCGAGCGATTCCTTCCAACTTTTGTGTGGGATTTCCTCCGAGTAAACGAATTGTATTCGAGTTTGTCGAAAAGAATTTGCAAAACCTACTTAACTACACGAAAAACGCAATGTAAAAAGTAAATTGCTTTACTTTGCGCTGTTTTTCTTACATAATAGTAGACAAGAAGCAAGGTCGTAGTAAATTCTTTTCAGAGAGGGAGTTGGTGCTGACCATGAGCATAGGAAATCAAATATCAGCAATTCGTAATGAGCAGCAATTAACGCAAGAACAGTTTGGTGAGTTATTACATGTTACAAGACAGACGGTTTCGAATTGGGAAAATGAAAAGAGTTATCCGGATTTACAGATTCTCATAGCAATGAGCAACCAATTTGATGTATCGCTTGATACATTACTGAAGGGGGATTCCAAGATGGTAGAAGCTATTGACAAGGAGCGCGTATTGGGAAAAATAAAGCATGAGAAATCACTCGTAGACTTCTTTACGGGTGCTGGTACAGGACTTGTTGCCTCTTGCTTTCTCTCGTCAGCGTCAACAATTAGGACTGTAGTAATGATTGTTGGCTTTGCCATGATAGGCATTGGTTGGTATAAAAGGGCTAAATCCGATAAAGAAGTGTTTAAGTATATGGAGGAGCACGGACAGGAGTGACTTTATATAAGCATTTCTCTACTGTGCCATTAAAAAGAAACCCCTGTGAGGATTGACCTCACAGGGGTTCTCTTTGTTCTTCAGGCACCAAGCGTGCCGATGCGTAGTGCCTCCACCAGCGGCAGCACCTGCCACTTGGGGATGGTGTACTCGTTGCCATCCAGCAGCAACAGCCAGTATACCTGCCGCTCCAGCAGCAGGGTCTTGTCCGCGTTCCATCGCTTGATGCCGACCTCATAGACGCCATCTCCCGGCAACTCCACATCGAACCGCCGGCCTTTCGGTGTCTTTGGCGGCCACTGATATTGCAAGAACTTGCGGGCAAAGCGGTACTTGGGGTCTGGACCCACGATGCGGGACACATAGGGATACGCCCGCGTGTTGGGAATATGCGGCACGAATATGGAGTAGCCCCCGTACCAAATGTCATCGTCGTCCTCGCGCGGAGGAACATTGTTTCTGTGGCTCGTGTCCATCGGGGTTGCCCTCTGCCGCCTACGATTCAAACCCCGGCGGCGTCAGCTTCCGAAGGATTTCCGCTGCTTCCTCGGCGGTGTAGTGATTGTAGTAGGCATCCAGTGGATGCAGCATCTCCTCGTAACGCAGGGTCGCTATCTCGTAGCCCTCCATATCGCCGAGGTGTTTTGCCTTCTGCTTCAGCAGGCTCAGTTCGTTGGGGCGGATGTCCTCCAAGGGCAATTCGCCTGACAGGATTTTCTCCTGACGCGGCGTGTACGCCGTCCCATACTGAGGTTTGTACTCTACGCTGTCCCTGTCTTTGAAGGAAAAATACGGGTCTTTTCTGCTCATAAAAATCACCTCCTGTTACAGAAAATTCTATAACAGGAGGTCTTAAATTGGTAGCACACGAGAAAAGAAACCCAGCACAACTTTTTTGCGCCGTTCCCACACAAAACGATTTAGCTCTCAGCTCCCTACTTTTTTCCGCCCAACCCACACAAAAGTTGGGATACCCCCAGGACTGCTTTTCCCCGTTGTGAAAAGCATGGATTTGTGCTAAACTACTATAGCAGCTATAAATCTGACACATTCGGCTGCAAAAGCGGCCTATATGCAGGCGGGCTACGGGGACTATCGGGTCTTCACCAAGGCGTTCAAAAAGTCCGAGGACATCACGCCCTCCCAGTACCGGCGTGACTTTTTGGACAAAGAATGAGAAAACCGGCGGGACGCAAGCCCCGCTCAATAAAATAAAAAACGGAGGAAAACGATTATGGAAAAAAGACTGTATAAATCCGGCAAGAACAAGGTTCTGTGCGGCGTGTGCGGCGGCATTGCCGAGTATTTCAACATCGACCCCACGCTGGTGCGTCTGGGTTGGATCGTGTTCTGCGCCTTGGGCGGCAGCGGCGTGCTGGCCTATATCATCGCCGCCATCGTTATGCCCCAGGATCCGGAGTGCTGACCGGAAAACGAATACATGCAGCCAAACACGCCGCTTCTGCGGCGTGTTTGCGCGTTTGCCCACACGATTCGATCCGTAGGGCGGGGTGCCCTCACCCCGTCCTTTCAGACTTCTTAATAGCGTTCCTGTAGGGCGGCACCCATGTGTGCCGCCGCCCGACATGCTCTGCGCCCCCAGCGGCGGGGCACACAGGCCCCGCCCTACGGGATTTTTGCCGACTTCGTAGGGGTCGGCGTCCCCGACGACCCGTTTGCCCCGCACCCCCAAAAATGTCATTGCGAACCGGTGACCGACGTCACCGGTGTGGCAAACCGTACTCCCCCCACGCACCGCACCTCCTTGCCCTGCCTCCGTAGGGCGGGGTGCGCTCACCCCGTCCTTTCAGACTTCTTAATAGCGTTCCTGTAGGGCGGCACCCATGTGTGCCGCCGCCCGACATGCTCTGCGCCCCCAGCGGCGGGGCACACAGGCCCCGCCCTACGGGATTTTTGCCGACTTCGTAGGGGTCGGCGTCCCCGACGACCCGTTTGCACCGCACCCCCCAAAAAACCTGTCATTGCGAACCGGTGCGCACACTGGTGTGGCAATCCGTAATCCCCCCCCGCACCGCCCCCTGTCGTAAGGGAAAACGGATTCCCACGTCGCTTCGCTCCTCGGAATGACATTTATATAAAAATCATCCTGCCATACGTAGGGGCGGGGTTCTACCCCGCCCGCTGTCACGCACCGCACCCCCCAAAAAACCTGTCATTGCGAACCGGTGACCGACGTCACCGGTGTGGCAATCCGTACTCCTCCCGTCCCCCGCATCGCATTTTTTCATGCAAAAAACCCGCCTCTCGGCGCATCAAATCCATAAAACTGCAAACCATACGGATACGAACGGATACAAAGTCAGCGGGAGGTACGGGTATGAAACGAAAAACACTGCTGCTGCTTTTGCTGGTGGCCACGGTGGCGGGTGTGGCGCTGGCGGGCAGCAGCATAGGGCGAAACGCAGATGCCGGAGACCGGCACATACTGGTGGCCTATTTTTCCGCCACCGGCAATACCAAGTCCGTGGCGGAAACGGCGTCCACGGTTTTGAACGCCGACCTGCTGCGCATCCTTCCGGCGGAGCCGTACACGGAGGAGGATCTCGGCCACGGGGCGGACGCCAGGGTGACCCGCGAGCAGAGCGACCCCGCCAGCCGCCCCGCCATCAAAAACACAGTGGAAAACTGGCCGCAGTATGACACCGTCCTCATCGGCTACCCCATCTGGGGCGGCACGGCGCCGCGGATCATCAACACCTTTATAGATTCCTATGACTTCGCGGGGAAGCGGGTGGCCTTTTTCTGCACCTCCGGCAGCAGCGGCATCGAAGACAGCGAGGCCGCCCTAAAAGAGCAGATCCACGGGGCGGACGTCCTCTCCGGCGCGCGGTTTGACCCCGATGCCACCGTGGCAGACATTCGGGCGTGGGCAGCCGCCGCAGGGATACAGTAAACAAAAACGAGCCGCAGAGCAGAAGCTCTGCGGCTCGTGCTTTTGCTGCGCCGTGGCTCAGTTCAGCGCCGTGATGGTCAGGTTGCAGTGGAAAGAGTCTACATGGGTGTAGCTGTTTTCCTTTATCAGTTTATATTGCAGGGTGACGTCTTTGCTGTCGGCCACATAAAACCGGCTGTATACCATGGGCACCTGCATATGGAAATACTTTTTGTCTTGTACGGCTGCCTGTGTGTAGGTGGAATACTTGGAATTGAGCTCTTGGTATCCGTCGCTGAGCCACACATAGAAATCGGTTTCCTTGTCACCACCGTTGGTGCTGACCCATATGGAGCCGTTGAAGCACACATTGTAGGTGTGACCCTTTTTCAAGGTGATACTGTCGCTGTTCGAGTCATAAGAGATCAGCCCGCCGCTGTTGACTCTTACGGAGAAGGGAATGGGACGGTCAAGCATGGAACTGCTGGTATTGCCCATGGCGTAGAAATATCCCGGGCAGGCGCCGTCCTTGCCGTCGGTTCCGTCTTTGCCGTCCGTGCCGTCTTTTCCGTCAGTGCCGTCGATGCCGTCGCGGCCATCTTTGCCGTCGGCGCCCACCACCTTGCCCAGATTCACGGTGACGCCGCTGGTGTAGGTGATGAGCAGCTCGCCGTTTGCGTTGATCTCCGTCTTGGCGATGCCCGTGCCGTTCGTTCCGTCCACGCCGTCTTTGCCGTCCTTGCCGTCGATACCGTCCGCGCCCTTGAGAGCGGACAGGTCATACAGGTTCAGCCATACCGCCTCGCCCGCATAGCGCCACTGCAGCGTGCCGTTTTCCACGCGGAACTCCGGCGTCTTGCCGTCCGCGCCGCTTTGGCCGGTCTCGCCCTTTTCGCCGTTCATGCCGGCGGGGCCGGTGATGTCACTGAGAGCCACCAGATCCTGCCACTGGCCGCCCTCGTAGCGCCACTGCACGGCGCCCTCGCTCTTGCGCACCTCGATGGCCTTGCCGTCGAGGCCGTCTTTACCGTCCTGTCCGTTGAGGCCGTTCGTTCCGTCCTTTCCGTCCGCGCCGTTTTTGCCGTCCAGGCCGTTCTGCCCGTTCTCGCCTGCCGCGCCCTTGAGGTCGGCCAAAGACACCAGATCGTGCCACTCGCTCTCGCTGCTGCGCTTCCACTGGATGGCCTCGCCGTTGCTGCGCACCTCCGGCTCGTCGGAAGCGGTGCGCAGGCTGCATCCGGCGAAGACCAGAGCGCCCGCCACCAGCGCCGCGCACAGGATCATGACCCAACTCTTTTTCATAGAAAGCTCCTTTCCCCTCGTCATCCGCCGTTATATTTCTTCAAAAACAGATCCACGCCCTGCTTCAGGACGCCCATCTGGCTTTTCAGGTAGTATTCGTCCCCGAACATGGCAAAGTGGACGCACGCCCGCACAAAGATGAAGATCAGCGGCGTGATAATAGTGTGGGGAATGCCGATCCGCTCTTCCAGCCGCTTGGCGTACTCCGTGTACCGCTCGTTCACGCCCTCAAAAAACTTCTTCCCGTGTTCAATATATTTCGGCAGCGTGTAAACTTGATACATCAGGCGGTATTTTTTCCCGTGCCTTTCCGCCGTCCAGTAGGGGACCTCCGCAATAAAACGCTGGATGTCCGCGGGATCGGTGGGCGCCTTGGCCATGAACTCGTCCTCCACCTTGGACATGCAGTAGGCGGTGGACTCAATGATGAGGTCGTCCAGATTTTTGAAATAGGCGTACAGATTCCCCGGCGTGCAGCCGCAGGCCTCCGCCAGCGCCTTGATGCCGGTGCCGGTGAGGCCGTTTTCGGCGTAGCAGTCGAAGCATTTTTCCATAATGGCCTCTTTTTTCTGGCGGTGCAGCTCATCTCTCATAGGGAAAACTCCTTTTTGAATAATCATTTAATAAATTTTACCATTATTTCTTGCCATTTGCAATAGAAAATGGAGAAAAAGACGGTCGTTTTTGCCGAAAAACGCAAGCATCCCCGCCGGCGGCCGGAAAACTGCCGCATCGGCGGGGATGCATTTCAGATTCTATTTGCGCCGCTTGTAGAGCAGGGCGAAGGCGAGGCCGGCCAGCAGAACGGCGGCGCTCCCGCCCATGAGCAGCAGGGAGGGGGTCTGCCCCTGAATCTGGTCGCCGGTGGTTCCGTCGGTCGTATCGCCGGAGAAGTCAGGGGGCGCGCCGTCGGGCATTTCGCCGGAGAAGTCGGGGGGCGTTCTGTCCGACGAATCGCCGGAGGTGTTGGGCGGCGTGCCGTCGGGTCTGCCGCCGGGGCGCTGTCCCTGCTGGTCGCTGCCGTCGGGGGGCGAGGGGCGGTCTGATGCATCGGTCTGGGTGTCTTGGCCGTTATTAGGCTGTGGGGCGTCGCTGTCCGTGCCATTGCCTATAGGATCGCCTATATCATCGCCTATAGAATTTCCTATATTTTTTCCCATACCGCCGCCCATAGAACCCATGTCGGAGATCTGCAGGGAGCCGGCGTCGATGAGGGTGGCTTCGTCCTGCGTGTCGCTGGTGGAGCCGATGGCGCCGCTGAGCTGCGCGCTGATGCTCTCCGCCCGCAGCAGGCAGAAGGCTTTCAGGGTGTCGATGCCGGTCTCAAACTCCTCATAGGTGCAGATCTTGGTGGGATCCTGCTGCACATAGGGGGCGATCATGGCCTTGACAGAGTCCATCATGTCGGAGAAGTAGCCGCTGTCAAAATACTCTGCGATGAACTCGGCGAAATACTGGTGGTACAGGGCGGTATATTCTTCGTCGGCGAAGATCCAAGCCAGCATGGGGCGCTCGTCTATGCTGCCGCCGGACACCGGCGTGTCGATGGGATAGTTCACCAGAGCGGTGGCGCCGCCGGAGGACTGGAAGCCGCCGAAGGCCAGATTATAGTCCCAGGGGATCATCTGGAGCTGGCCGCCCTTTTCATATAGGTAATAGTTGTGGATCATGGAGCCGGTGTAGCTGTCAAAATTCAGGACGAAATTGTGCGCCACGAAATAGCGGATCACCATGTCCACGTCCACGGCGGAGGAGGCATCTTCGCCGCTGAGGGTCTTCAGGGCGGCGATGAGGCGGGCTTTGTCAGCCTCCGAGCAGCTGGTCTTGGCGTTATCAAAAATGTTGGAGTAGCTGTCGGGGTCGTCGTCGATGTACTGCAGGAGCACGTCGGCGCTGCCGCTGCCGCCGGCAAAATTGCCGCCGCCCATGTCGGGCGCGCCGCCGGAGAAGCCGTCGGGCATTTGCCCGTTGGGGAAGCCGGCGGTGGTGTCCGCAGCGGTGTTTTCCGCTGTGTTCGTCGCTGTGTTTTCCGCTGCGTTCTCCGCCGTATCCGGCATGGTGAAGTCCTGGCCGTTGCCGCGGCCGCCGCCCATTTCGGTGCTGTCGGGCTTATACAGCTCGCCGTAGTCGCTGCCGTAGTTGCGCTGCAGGAAGGACTCCTCCACAGCTTCCACCGCCAGATAAAGCCCCCAGTCCTCGCCGTTCACGGTGAGGTAGGCGTAGCTGCACAGGGGGGCGGCCACACCCACCTGCTGCATCATCTGATAGCAAAGATAGTCCTTCATATAGGTGTTGTCCTGAATGATATTGTTCAGGCACAGCTTATCCAGACCGTGGTAGGTGAGGGCATCGGTGTAGTGGTCAAACTCGATCTTGTAGCTGTAGCGGTCGTTGGTGACCTGGCTGAGAGAGGTGTTGCCCTTGCCGCGGATGGCCACATTTTTGAAGGTCTCGCCGTCTATCACCACGGTGCAGGCGTAGTATTCCTCGCTTTTGCAGTTGGCGGTGAATTCGTCCCAGTCGTCCATGATAATATTGATGGTATGGACTTTGGAGGTGTCGAAAAGGGCGGTTTCATAGGCCATGGCAGTGGACGCTTTTTGGAGGCCGAAGCTCTCGCCGTTTACGAACAAAGCCGTCAGCACCAGAGCCAGCAGCAGGGCAGCACAGCAGATCCTGTCAATGTGCTTGTGTGTGGACATAGCCCTGCCTCCTCAGCCCATGTATTCGCCGTTATAGCTGACAAGGACGGCGCTGTTTACGCCGGAGAGGTCGCTGAGGGCATTGATGAAGTCGGTGTTCTCGTCCTTCAGACGAACCTCCAGATTCAGCTCCACGCTGCCCTTGGCGGCGGTCTTGCTCTTGACCACGCACTTGGACACATGGCTGCGCAGCAGCTCCGTGGCGGCCTGCTCGGCGGCGGAATCGGCGCAGGAGAGCACCACGATGTAGGGATTGAGATGGGATTTTTTATTCACGAAGACCAGAAGGATGACGCCGATGATGACGCTGCCGACCACGGCCAGAGGGATCAGGCCGGCGGCCAGAACGATGCCCACGGCAATGGATCAGAAGAGGAAGGCGATGTCCAGCGGCTCCTTGATGGCGGTGCGGAAACGGACGATGGACAGGGCGCCCACCATGCCCAGAGAGAGGACGACGTTGGAGGTGACGGCCAAAATCACGACGGTGGTGATCATGGTCAGCGCCACCAGCGTCGTGCCAAAGCTGGAGGAATACATGACGCCCTGATAGGTTTTCTTATACACCAGAAAGATGAACATACCCAGTCCGAAGGCCAAAGCCAGGGCGATGGCCATGTCCAGAAAGCTGACGCTGGTGACGTTTTCCAGAAAGCTGGATTTGAAAATGTCGTTGAAGGTCATGGGGAGGTACTCCTTTTTCTATAAATTTTCAGCCGTATATACGGCACTGGGCGTACTTGGAGAAGGCACCGGAGCGGCAGTTGGGGAGCTGCACGGCGTCGCGGATGATGTCGGGCAGGTATTCGTCCCACTTCACCTCTAAGATGATGGGGGAAGCGCCCACGGGGAGGGTGAGGCAGTGGGGGTCTAAGAAATCGGCGCAGCAGGCGGCGGTGCGGAGGTTATAGTCCAGCGTCACCCGAACGTGGCCGGCGGACAGGACAAACGGCTCGCGGGTGTAGTCCACCACGGTTTTCGGCCGCAGACCGCGGTGCAGCATCCGGTCATACAGCTCCCGATGGAGGGGGACGGGGCTGCTTTTCATCCAGTTCAGCTCTCTGGAGAGGAGGGCTTGCGCCTGAGCGGGGGAGAGGGGGGCGGTCTGCTTTAAGCAGAGGCCGTTTATTTTGCTCTTTTTCTCCAGACGGAGGAAGGTGGGGTCGCCGTTATAGTAGCGCAGGCGGAATTTTTCGCGGACATTCACGCCGTCCAGCTTTTCCCGCAGGATGGTGTCGGCGGCGTTATCAAAGTAGAGGCTGCGCACCAGATATTCGCCGCCTGTGGCGTGGGGATCCCACTCCATGAGCAGGGGCAGACGCTGCCGCAGAACCAGCAGGTCGGCGGGGCTGATGACGTGCTTCCACTCGTGGCGATAGGCCATGGTATCACTCCTTTGCTGGCGGTGGTCGTCCTGCGCCGGTGGGGCGAAATGTCGGCATATTCCGCTGACGAAAGCGGCGCAGAGATCGCCTTGATGGGGTTTATTATACGGGCTTAAACTGAAATAACCTTAAAAAAGAAAAATGTGGAAGAAAAAAAGGGCGGCGGCGTATTTTGCGCTTTGCAGGACTTTTTTGCGGCATTTGGCTGCCGTTTTAGCGGCAAGGGCTTGTTATCGGAGGGGATGCGTGGTAAAGTAGAAAAAGAGAAAAGAGGGCGGGAGGAAAGGAAATGTTTACGGCAGAGCACTTTATCTGGATGTCGCTGAGCGCCGTTTTCATTGTGGGCATGACGATCATCAGCGTGAAAGGCCGGTGGAGCCTGCGGCGGGCGGGGTATGTGATGAC
>OIZA01000862.1_pt1 | contig 12903 bp, 12 predicted proteins | sample 1588381 | NCBI WGS metagenome assembly OIZA01 (sample SAMN03283277) | human gut metagenome | biome: human-associated habitat; material: feces | host: Homo sapiens | place: Peru | collected 2012 | reverse complement strand
CCCATGCGGCAACATCCTCTTTTGTAAAAACGTCCTGAATTGACAGCATCGGAACATTATGCTCGATATTTGCAAATCCCTGAAAGGTATCCGCTACTCCAGAACTAACCGTCTGCGATGGTGAATCTGGCGCAACAAGTTCCGGATGTTCCTTTTCCAAATTTTTTAATTTCTGCATCAGACTGTCATATTCATAATCAGACACAAGAGGCTCACCTTCCTCATATTTCTGCATTAATACAGAAACTTTTCTTTTTAATTCGTTATACTTTTCGCTTATTTCCATTGTTTTTCCTCCTTAATAAACGGTAGACAGCAAAAAGCTGTCCACCGTTATTTTATTGGTGTTCAGATGAACCATTCGGTACATCTCCTACTTTAAATTACGATACTAATTTTCCCCAATAAGGATTTCAATTTACTTTATCTAACAGTCTCTTAATTATGATTTTTGCAACTTCCAAATCATCGATCTTGCTAACTGCTGCATACTGCTCGAAGTTGTCGTATTGCTTTCCAAGAATTTCTTCGAGTTTTTTATCTGCCTCTCTTGCGATTTTGATCTTTTTTTCGAAATCTACCATGGTTTCTCCCTTCATATTGTTTTCCTTCTTATAACTATGATTTTCAGTTTTACTTATTTTCTGTTATTTCTTCGACATACTGTTTTTCAATCCATGATGCGGGTACACTGTATTCAAATCCTTTTACTGGTTTTCCTACTGCCCTCTCCGATTTTACATTGCATGGTGTTTTTTCATATCCATATTCTGTAAGGACAAATATTTTTCCTTCTTTCGCGTTTTCTTTATAAGCCATAATTATTTTAACCTCCTCCAATTTGGTGTTTTATTAAATTCCTGTATCTGTACTTCCTCACTAAACTTCAGTTTAGCAATGGTAACCTCTTTCCAACCATCTGTTCTTAAATGGTGTTTTTGTATATATTGTTCCGTAAAAATCATCTTCACAATATCCACAATGTTGGTCTACATATTCATATAGCCCAAAATCATCTTTTTGAGGCTTTCTTGCCACTTGATACTCTTTTAGCTCCTTTGATTTTTTATAGAGCTTTCCGCCTTTTTCATAACATTTTTCTAATGTCATATACTCTAAATCTTCTCCATAGCCATCAAAGACATCCTCGTATTTTTTTTCAAACTTCATTCTGGTTTTGTTATGGCGTGCTATTTTTAACATCATAAATAGTACATACCATTTTTCAAAAAATTCTCTCATATATTCCGCCTCCGTTAAGTTTTTTGGATTGTATGCACACGGATCCTGTTACTAACACAGGATCCGTTCACCGTAATAACTAAAAAGGTTCTCCATTATGGCAACCAACGATCATCTACCTCATTGTTGGTTGCCGCTACTGCGTACGCATATTCTTGTTCGCTAATCTTTTTATCATTTTGTGCAATAGTCCCATCTTCGAATTCTATGCGTAAATAGTAATCCTCTCCTTTTTTCCAATAATGCAATCGCCTTCCGTCATATGTCTCAATGAGCAAATATTTTTCCTTATTTGCCATACTTGCCATTCTTCTCATGCATTCAATCATAAATTTTCCTCCATATTTTTAGCCATTTTTTAGTTGGGCTCCGTCTTTTCTGTTAGCGCCGCGTAAGTGAATGATGATTTCACAATCGTAACGCTTACAATTTCAGGATGTTTGATGCCGCTTTCGACACAAAGTTGATTAAAAAGTTCTGATAACAACGACTGTCCGCTTTTTGACAGTACATTTGTGATATCAAAAGACGTTTCGTCAAGCTGTTTTTGATCATTGAGAAAATCAATGTCTACCTCCTGCCATACGTCACTTGGTTGTACTTCACATTCTGTTTGGAAGTTGTTTCTTTTTAAAAATTTTTTTAATTCGTTTATAGCATTTTCCTCCGTTTTTCTTTAAAATTTTTACGTTCTACTTTTATTAAGTTTTTATTGCTCCTTTCTAGTTATTATTTAAGACAACAAAAAAAGAAGCCATTACCGCTTATTTGCAGATATAATCTGCAAAATCCGTTAATGACTTCTCTACTTTTTATTATCTTATGCATTATATATTAACACATTGTATGTAAATTGTAAATCTGGAAATCATTTTTCTATCAATAGGATTTTCCCGGACATGTTTAAATGTGCTGGATCCAACTTTAATAAATATGCTTTCTTCTTATAATAGGTCTTTCGAAGCCATTTGTAAAAAGCACGATCTTTTCCCACATATATTGGGAAAATCCAATTTATGGGACTTGATAATCCAGTCTGAGAAAATGCGGGTTTACTTTTCTCGTCTCCATTTACATATTTTTCCCACGAAAAAGTAATATTTTTATTTTTAGAGAAAAGTGTATCTTTTTTGCGTTTTTTGACACCCCCTTGATTTCCATCGTATACATCCATTACATTTCCAGATATTTCTTTTATGCAACAATAATGAGGCACATTTTCCTGGTATGGAAATATTACATAGTACGTCTTTAATAGATTTTCAATTTCTGCCGGTACAAAATCTGCGATCTTACTATTTCGCCCAAAGAATGCCTTTGTAATATGTTGCATAATGTTGACATCAAATATTTCCCCTATTTCAGACAGGCCGTTGGCAATAGCCCATTTAACAGCTTTTCGTGATTCGCTTTTTATCTTTCGCCGATCTCCTTTATAAACAGCATAGCATACAGCGTAAAAACCGCATGTTGGGCCAACTTGTCTGGAACAAAGAAACCTTCTTATGCGAAAGACTATAAAATATACTGCAATAATAGCACAATAAATATAGAATATGATCGTTTTTATTACCTTCTTTCTAATCTTTCATATTAGATAAACTACATAATATGTATATTATACCATACGTTTACATTTCTTGCAATAAAAGGCGGTATCCCCGTTTTTACAGGGATGCCGCCTTTCTACACGATTACATTAAGTACAAACTATGCAGATACAATACCAACACCGAAGAAACTAAGCTGTCCTTCTATTTCGTAATTCTTCTTTTTTCTGCGTTTTGTTGTGACAATTTCAGCACTGCAAAGAGCCAGTTGATCAAAACTAGCTGCAGCCTCATTAGAACAATCGTCGGTACACTTGTCTGCTGTTGCCAAATTATCATATTCCTTTTCTGCTTTTTCTGCCTCCTTTAATCTGGCCGCCGCTTCTTCTTTAGCCTTTGTAAGAGCAATTTCTCGCTCCTCAGAAAGAATTGCATCTCTCTTTTGCGCAATTTCCAGCCTTAATTTTGAATAATCTTTAGAATTATCCTTTTCTTCTGTAATGTCAAGGATGTTATTGAGCTCCACCTGCCTTTTTAACATTTTTTCTAATTCTGTCGCATATGCAAATGGTTTCTCATACTCTCTTTTAGATGCATCCAATTCTTGCTGGCATTTTTCGAGATTAAAAACAACCCTCTTTCTTATATCGCCTAAATCGGCAAATATGTGATCCAGCCTTACGGTTACACCTACCGGACTTGATGATGATTCAGTACGATACACACCGTTATTTTCAAGCCCTACATATGTTTCAAAGTATGTTTTCTCAACAATTACCTTGAATCCAAAATAATGTCCTATTACTTTTCTTTCTCCATCCTGTTTCATATTTGTCAGTACAGAGATAATCGCTTCTCCAGCAGCGTTTCTTTCATCATAAACCGTACCGTTGATCTCCATTAAAAAGGTATCATCGGAGATATTTCTACGATGCTGGTTCATGAATTCAATATCTGCCTCTGTCGTTTTCAGTTTTTCCTCATATTTTTTTATTTGAGAAGGAAATTTGACCATATAGTTATCCTGCAACGAATATCTGCTCCTGTCGTAAGATGATTTCAACAGGCGAAGTCTCTGAACGTTACTGTCCACTTCCATTTTTTCCTTGATGAGTGGATTTCCGGTTGCAACTGCCTTAATTTCGGCATAGGATAGAGCGGCAGCATCAATATCTTCGCAGGTTCTTGTAACGGTTTTTCCGTTCATTATCTGATCGATAAATCGCTGCTTATTTTCAAGGATGCTCCAATTATAAGCATCAAACGTTTCTTTTGTGACGTATCGGTATATTGTCACTTCTTTATTTAGGTTACCCTTTCTGATAATGCGTCCTTCTCTTTGATCAATCGAAGAAGGTTTCCAAGGACAATCCACATGGTGAAGCGCAACAAGATGCGTCTGGATATTTGCACCAGTCCCGCATTTGTCAGTAGATCCAATAAGGATTTTTTTCTTTCCAGTCCTCATTTCTCTGAAAAGAGCGAATTGCTGGGCATTTGTCTTTGCATCATGTATAAATGCAATTTCTTTTTCTGGAATACCTTTTAGAATCAGCGCATTCTTTAAATAGCTATACACTGTAAATATTCCATCATCTTTCGGAGTACCAATATCAGATACGATAAGCTGGCAACCGATTATATTTTTCTCTTTTGCGTTTTTATATTCCTTCCAAACGTTATCTACTACTTTGTTCAGTTTGTTTCCCGGAGAATTCGGCGCATCAGGATACAGCAGCCGAGCGTCCGTTCCCAACAGCCTTGCTTCGTTTGTAATTTTCAAAAAATTGTCTTCGGTTCGTTCCACCATGCCTTTTCTTATCATTTCGGCACGCAGGACAAAATCTTCCATTAACAATCTTACGAAGTTGTCAGGCTCCGACTCAACAATGATAGGTTTTCTGCCCTTCAAGTCAGGCGTATCTAAATTCAACATACTTGCTGTTTTTATATCTGCTACCAGTTTGAAAATTCTTATAAGTTCTGGTACGTTTGTGAAACGATTGAATCTGCTCTTGAAACGGAATCCACCGCCCTCGACAGCTAATTCCAGTTCTGTTGTTACTTCTCCAAAATTAGCAGCCCAAGAATCGAAATAGGATAATCCCATCCGCTCCAGAGTGTCTTTCTGCAAATATGTCTGCATAACAAACATTTCACACATAGTATTGGATATTGGAGTACCGGTCGCAAATACGACTCCATGACCTGGAGTTTTCTCGTTGATGTATTGGCATTTCATTTCCATATCAGAAGCTTTCTGAGATCCTGTCGAACTAATGCCAGATACATTGTTGATCTTTGAAAATACGGCAAATAGCGATAGGTAAGGCTTTGAGGTTATCTCCACCTTTTCCCCCGCTCCACACCGGGCGTGCAACTTTCATCGCACCCGGCGTTCCATCAAACTAACTTACTACCCTCCATCGGGGTTCAACACTTTATGCCCTCACGGTGCATATCATGCTTACAAATTTCACTTTTGTTTATACTTCTGAATCTTCTTTAATACCTTTTCATCTGTGTTCGGCGGTATCGGACCGTTGTTGACCATTCGATAACAGTCATTGCATAGCCATATGAGATTCTGCACTTTGTTTACTTTTTCTAACGGAAGTTCCCCTTTGACATGATAACAATACTTTTTGCTATCTAAAAACAGCGGTTTCTTACAGCATTTACACTTACCTTTATCCCTGTTGTACGCATATTCCCTGTTCATGAAGTATTCAAAATTAAATACTGTCTTTGCGTAGACCGAAAGCTGTATATCCCTTGCGGTATTCACGGACGGTCTGTCACAGGGGAGAGGCTTGCTTCTGCTACGGTAATAACTATAAATCCGTCTGCCCTCCTCTGTATAAGGTGTCATGCGTTGGTCGAATGGCTTGCTTTCATATTTACTGTGGGTAATAAATGCCATAGTAATTCCAAACCATTCTCCCTCTATTGGAACAGCAAATGTTTTGCTTTTATATCCCTCGTGTCTATGTGGTAAATTACAGAGCCTTTCCATTGGAATCTGATATTTATTGTAATGCTTTGGAAATCTCTTTTTCCATACCGCCAACGCTGTATTGTTTATTCTCCTGTCAATGGCATGAAACGCATGAGAACATATTGAGGGTTGCAAGTACTGTGCCAATCCTACTATCATGGAATTTACACGCTGTATCTGTGCCGCCTGTACGCTCCTTTCTGTGATTTCTCCAATCGCTCGGACTTCATCAGCAATCTTCTGTATTTTATCTTTTAATCGCTCCATGTCTGGTAAAGGTTTCCCTACCAGATTTTCTGTCCAAGTTCCTGGGTCAGGGGTTTTTCTCTTTTTCTCCGCTTTGACCACAAAACCAAGGAAATGGATTCCCTCTGTTCTAAGGTCTGTTACAAACGTTTTTTCCTGTGATAATTCCAGCTTCATTTTATTTCTAAAATATTTTGTCAGCACACGTTTTAATCTGTATGCTTCCTGTTCCGTTGATGTGAGGATTACCCAGTCATCAGCAAAACGAAAGTTGTATTTTGGCGTTACTCCCGACCATTTCAACCGTCGTGTATCATTACACTTATGTTTACATTGCCTGTGAGGTTCCATATACATTCTTCCTACAAACCAATCAAAATCCTTCAAGTACACATTTGACAGCAGTGGCGATAAGATTCCGCCCTGCATTGTGCCCAGCTTCGTGTCATTCATGACACCACTTTCTATATACCCAGCCTTTAACATCTGTTGTATCATCTTGATTACCCTTTTGTCATGGATTCCAATTCGCCATATTTTCTGTAATAGGATTCTGTGGTCGATATTGTCAAAACACCCTTTTATATCTCCCTCGACTGCCCATACAGGTTGGTCTTGTGAGTAGGTAGAAGCATTGATGACATTTATGATGTCTCTGATTGCGTGTTTCTGTGCCCTGTACGGACGAAATCCGTAGCTGTGCGGATAAAATCTTGCTTCGCATATAGGCTCAATGACAATTCTCACACATTCCTGTATGATTCTGTCCAAAACTGTTGGAATACCCAGTGGGCGTTGCTTTCCATTCTTTTTGGGGATATATACCCGTCTTGCTGGCTTTGGTCTGTAATTACTGAAATTATCTCCTATCAGTGCAATTAGTTCATCTCTTGGCATTTGCATATATTTGTCCATTTTCATCTGGTCTACTCCAGCCGTTTTACTGCCTTTGTTCGACTTAATGTTATGAATTGCGGTGACAATGGTAACTTCATTTACCATTGCTTCAACAAGACCCGTAAAAGCGATTCCCTCTTTTGATTTCTCATATAGAAAATCTAAGGTCTGTTTTAGTTCCGCTTCTGTTGAAAACCTGACGTTCAAATGCACAAGGCTATCACCTCGCAGTTCGTCACCCATATTTCATGGAGTTATTCTTTTCTTATTTTGTGAAATTTGTAAATTAGTCTGACTAGTCCCCTTCGCCATAGGCATTTCAGCCTGTGTGACTGGCTTTCCCAGTCTCAGACTACTATGGGACTGCTGACTTCCTGTATCTTCTTCGCTCTGTACAGCTCCAACACAGGCTCTCAAACGTTCCTAAATCTCTATCCTTTTGTAGATTTAACTACTTGAAAACCTTAGGTTGCCACCTTACACCGTAGGACATAAACACACTTTGAATCATAGTTTTTGTGTGTTCTGCATGGTATTTCACCCATACAGGAATGTATTGAAAAACCAGCAATACATTCTGACCTAAAGCTCGCTCTTTCGAGCGCCGTCAACTCTTACGATGCTGCATAGCTTATTCTACGTTTAACCATAGTTTTCGGAAGACCGCACTATATATTCCGTATCCCTAAGGACTTAGGACATCAAGTTACGACTTCTTCACACTTTATACGTGGGTGGATACAGCCACCTCGCATAGTGAAGTATTATCTCGCACACCACCTACGGTTTTGACTTACCATTGTCGGTGCTGATTCTGTGTGGCAAGGGTGCTTCCCCCTTGAATTTGAGATTTAAGTTCAACAGTTCATTCTTATTGCTAAGTGATTTCTGTTGGTTTATTTCAGTAAGATTGTCAATCTTACCTTATGAAACAACGTTTCGTACGGTTTTTATAGTTGTGCGCTTCATCTACCATAATAGTATCAACGCCCAATTCTTCAAATGTAATTACATCATCCTTTCTCCTGTTGTTATTTAATTCTTTTAACTTAGTATCCAGCTTTTTTTTGAAAGCTTCCATTTTTTTCAAAGTCCATCGTTCACCATTTTTAAGTTTTATCATTTCAATGGCATCTGTGATCTCTGAAAGTTTTTCGTTTAAAGTATTCTTTTTCCTTTCATCAGACACCGGAATTTTTTCAAACTGACTGTGAGATAAAATAATACAGTCGTAATTTCCAGTTGCAATCCTTGAAATGAACTGCTGGCGTCTTGATTTTTCAAAATCTCTTTCTGTCGAAACCAGAAGGTTTGCGGACGGATATAATCTTAAAAATTCAGAGGATGTCTGCATGATCAGTGGCTTTGGTACAACCATCATGATCTTATTTGCAATTCCAAGCTGTTTTAGTTTCATACATGCAGCATCAAGAACAAAAGATTTACCTGCGCCAACGACGTGCGCAAGTAATGTATTTCCGCTAAGCAGAATGCGTGATACCGCATCTAACTGATGTTTTTGTAATTTGATTTCAGGATTCATTCCCGGAAACGTAAGATAGGAACCATCATATTCTCTCAGTCTGATGTTATTAAACACCTTATTGTAGTAATTGACGTACTTCTCTCTCCGATCGGGATCCTTGAATAACCAGTCTTTAAATTCCTGCTTGATCTGCTCCTGCTTTTCTCTTGCGAGCAACGTTTGATCCTTGTTTATTACATAGTAGTAAGAACCATCCGCATTATCAATCCGGTCTCTCACGGTTACTGTTCTAAGGTTAAGCGATGTTTCAATCAAAAAGTATGCATCAGCTCTTTTTGTGCCGTAAGTTTCCGTTGCCGTTACAGAAGTGCTGTCACAGCCTTTGTTTTCAATTGCCCATTCTCCGCCATCTAAACTGTTATATCTGACCCGAATGTAGCCGTTACTCGGAAACCTCGGATCATGTCTGAATCGTGCCGGTGTATTTAATAACTGGTATACAAATTCTTCATAATCGCACGGATCAATCCAGGTCATACCAAGTCGTACATCAATGCTTGCTGCATCAACCCACTCTGGCTGTACTGCTTCCAGTGCCTTTACATTTTCCTCATAAAAAGGATTTTCGCCGGCTTTTTTCTTTGCAATTTCCAATTTTTTTCGGACTTCTCCAGATAAATATTCATCTGCGGTGACCCAGTTTTCAGTCTCAGGATCTTTATAGATAACATCTTTTAAGCTTTTTTTGAGGCTGTTTTCTGTTTCTGAACAAATACTGGACATATATGGAATATTCACATAGCCATATTTGTTCATGGATACCTGTAATGCTTCTACGGCGGTATCCACATGATGTATTTCTGTTGCCGGATTGATGGTTCGTTTATAGAACATATCCGCCTTGGTTATGTTCTGATTTCCATCGATCATTTCAAGGCTGCATAACAGTGGATAATCCGCATCGTCACGAAAAGCTGTTTTATTCTCCTTGCCCGTGATATACCCATATTTTCTAACAAATGCGTCATAGGTACGGTTCAAATTTAATCTCCCCGTTTCAAATTCTGCATCTGTGCAGCCATTGGACTGCATATGGATTAGGTTTCTCATAGCATTCCGAATTTCACTCAGTCCGTGGATACGACTGATTTTGTTTTGCGTAGCCTCTATCTTGTACATCCGTGAGAACTTGCGAAAATACAAATTCCCTTTATTAAATGTATAGGTGAAATTTTTTACCTTTGGATCAGCTGTAATGCTTTCTTCTGTCTCGCCGTTTTCTTTGTCCGCATGGAAATTTTCCATGACATGGATATCCATATTGCTTAATGCACCTTTTAATGCATCCTTGATGGAAAAATTGGGATCGTGATTTACGCAATCAGTGTAGCTGCTATCCTCACCAAACATTTCTGTATTAAATTCCATTTTCCCAAACATGTTGTCTGGATGGCTAAAGAAATACTTGTTTACCGGTACTCCATCTTCTGTTTCTGTGACATGTATCCATTCAGGATTAGAATCACTAGCATTTGCTTTCTTTTGAAGGATCAGGATATCGGTGGTTACTTCTGTTCCGGCATTTTCTTTGAATGAGTTTTTAGGAAGTCGGATAGCTCCAGCCAGATCAGCTCTAGCTGCAAGATACTTTCGAAATGTAGTATCATGTTTGTCCAGAGTTCCTTTCGATGAAATGGCAAACACAATTCCACCAGGTCTGACCAGATCCAAAGCCTTAGCCAGAAAGTAGTCATGAATTTTGAAATTGTATTTTGCATACTTGTCGTCATAGACTCCAAAATCGCCAAATGGCACATTGCCTATAACTGCATCAAAGAAATTTCCCGGAAGATTTGCTTTCTCGATTCCACATATAGAAATTGACGCTTCCGGATATAATTTTTGCGCTATGCGGCCGGAAATGCTGTCTATTTCTACTCCATACAAAGCAGCATTCAGTCCATCTGGCATACATCCAAAGAAATTGCCTATTCCCATGGCTGGTTCAAGAATAGAACCGTTTTTTAATCCAAATGAAATTAATGCTTCGTCCATACACTTTGCGACTTCATACGGCGTATAAAAAGCATCATTGACAGATGCTCTAGCAGATTTGTACTCATCCTCTGTTAATAATTCTTTTAAGGATTCATATTCTCTCTGCCAAGTTTGATTTTTACTGTCAAAAGCCTGCGGTATTCCGCCCCATCCGGCATACTTCGAAAGAGTTTCGCATTCGTCCACAGTTGGGTATCTCTTTTCTTTTTCCAACAATTTCAGTAATGTTATAGCCTCCTTGTTGGCATTGAATTTCCCCTTACCTCCTTTTGGTAACTCAGGGTTGTTGATTTTAAACATCATGTTTTTTATTGCTCCTTTCTTTTTTTTACAACAAAAAAAAGAAGCCATCAACTTCTCATCCACAGTTTAAAACTGTAAAATCCGTTAATGACTTCTTTTATTTTGATTGTTTATGTATTATATACTACCATAGGATATAGAAAATGTAAACCACAAAGCTGAGAACTCAGTCTCTGAGTTATTAATCAAGTGGCATTTTGAAAATTCCAGAAACGTTATTCCAACTATGACACGTTAACTCAGCAAATACTTTACATGCTCGATCGGATATTTCATATTGCCCCAGTAATATATCCTTAAAAAAGATGCTTTTGCCGTTCAAATCAACGTCACCCCTTATAGTCAAGAGTTCATTCTTTTGCGTAATAATTTCCATCGTTATCTCTCCATTTTTATATGTAGATTAAACTCACTTTTCTATGTAAGTGCTGTCCAAAAAATTCCGGTATCATTCCAAGTATCATTCTCGAGATATTGGTAATATCCTCCACATTCTCCTTCTAAAGGAAAACCATTTTCATTCTCGCCATTACTTTTCCAGCTCCCGATTCCGTACATCTCATTCATGTAAGTTTTAAAATGTTCTTCGCAGCAATAAAAATCATTGCAGTCCGTAAATAATTCACGGATGGGCTTTCCGCATTTGTTACACAATCTGAATTCGAAAAAATGATCTTCCTTTTCGGACCAGTCTCTTAGTACATATAAATCATCACTCACGATATCGCCTTTTGGTGTGCTTAACTGAACTTTATCTTCTGAAACCAATGTGAATGTGACATCATCCTCCATCTCAAAACGGAAATCCGGTTGCGTTTGTAAAAATTTAATTAATCGCTCCATCTTCATTGTCCTTTCTGATCAATTTTTCTAATGCCTGTTTCAGAGATGCAAACGGTTCTGATTCAGTAATCTCTTTAGGATAAAATTCTGTATCAGACATACGTTTCCTAGATACGATTTCATAATCGCAATCATCGATGCAGATACAGATAGCCGGGATCATTTGACCAGATGATGTTTGCAGTTCTTTATATTTAGCATAGGCAAGTTTTGCAATTTCTGCAACATCTTCCGGGTTTTCTGTAGAAAAAATATAGTTCGCTCCCAAGGATGCGAATTCGCCACATTCATTTACATTTAACAAAAATTTCGTTGACATTCTTTATTCTCCTTCGTATTTTGATTTTTTTATATTTGCTTTCTGTTTACAGAGAAGACTCATTAACAATTATTGCGACTGAGCCAATACGATTTACATATTCTGTTCCATACAAATTTCTCAACGTGGAAAAATCCGCATCCGGGACAACGCTTTTTACAAGACCGGTAGAACAAAAATTTCTAACAATATACATTGCTAACTCATAATCGCTCTGTAAATGGCAGATATACTTTATCTCCCGGAGCTTTTTCGAGGTATCTTCGCAAAAGGATTCTCTTTCACAAATATAATCAAAATAATGCTCGTCAGAATCGAAAATCTTCAATTTTTTATCTTCCCACTTAAATTTTACCCTTTCTGTATCAAGTATACCTTTGTTCATAATCGAATCATCCTTTCTACTGTTTAATAGTGTCGGATGCGATTTTAGCACCCATCATGATTTTGCAATACACATTTGTGTAGTGTTCTTTTTCTGGACCCGTGGAAGACATCATAGCGTTATAATAAAATGCAGATGCTTCATGTCGATCCATCATATCCTTTTTTCCTCCGCATATAACCGTCACAACTGACAAAGAATTCATATTTGCCAATATTTTATCTACGGTTTTTGCGCTGTTTGCCCGGATCACAAGATCTGCGTCTTTTCGGCAGCTAAATTCCTGCTCACTATGATGTGATATAAGTGGATAGTCTTCCGGGTAAATTTCCTTTCCTGATTTGAAATAAAAGTATTTCATGATCTTTTTACTGCTCCTTTCTTTTTTTGCAATAAAAAAAGAGAAGTCATTAACTTTCATTTGCAGATATATCTGCAAAATCCATTAACGACTTCTCTTTTTTCTATTGTTTATGGGTATATACTAACATAGTTTTTAAAAAATGTAAATGCAATAATCGCCAATCCATTTCTTCTGAAAATTGCAAAGTTTAATTCCACCATCCATTTATACGG
>OIZA01000861.1_pt1 | contig 12904 bp, 14 predicted proteins | sample 1588381 | NCBI WGS metagenome assembly OIZA01 (sample SAMN03283277) | human gut metagenome | biome: human-associated habitat; material: feces | host: Homo sapiens | place: Peru | collected 2012 | reverse complement strand
CAAATCGGTTCAAAATTAGAAGGTTCAAAATCAGGAGAAAGACTTCCGCACAATTTGATTTCTGATGCTGTATCCACAACTGGAAGACCTATGACAACCGGAATGTTGGAAAATAATTCAGATGGAATAAAACCGAGAGTAACGATGCTTGGCTCCAGTGTTGGATCAGATGGGCGGATAAAAACGGCTGGAATGACCTTTGGTGATGGAGAATGGAGCGATCCTACGGGAAATTATGCGCTTGGTGATGACAAGATGAATGATTTTGCAGGAGGAAGTATCCTTGATTCTTCGAATATAGAAACAAAAGGGTTAAGTGATGTGGGTGCTTTCTGCGATTCCCTTGATTCTATAGCCGGTTCGGATGGAGTTGTGGAAGGATATTCGTCCGATGGTGTTCCAATGACTTTTACTGACAATGGTTCTGGTGATTGGGCGGTTGATGTCGGAGGAGCATCTTTTTCGTCTATTGGTTCAGCAATGGATAATGGTGCGTTGTCAGATGATGACACCATAAATTTGTATAATCCGGCATCTAAAGTGTCTATGCCGACATCTGTAATTGGGGCATCTGGAGCCGCTGACGTTGGAAGCGCGTTCAATTCAGCTGCGGGCATAACATACAGCAACGGCTTTGTACCTGGCAGTGATTTTGCAGATATGGGAAACTATACGATAACCAGAGCGGGAAATTCTTCTTTTGATGGGAATTATATTGGAAAAGATGGAATGTCGCATAGTTTCACAGCAAGATATGTCTCGGATTTACAGGAAAAGGATCAGAGAAATGCAGTCCGTCTTGAAGATGGAAACTATTTTAATTTTGAGCATACGGGCACACATGAAGCCGTTACACATCTTGATGCAAACGGTATTCCGAAAAAGCGATAAAGGAGGTGCTGTTATATCATGTCTGATTACGAAAACAATGATCTTGCAGATGATATAGATGGCGCGAAAGATGCCGCCATGGATGCAGTTGGAACTCTTGCCCGGATAGGATCAAAAAGCAGTGCGGGAGCGGAAGCTTCCACCACTGCTGGTGCTGGCGCGAATGCAGCTACCAAAGCAGGGAGCGTTGCGGCAGGTGAAGCGGCGGCTACAGCGGCAGGAGGAGGGGCGGCTGCCGGAGGTATTAGTATAGGGTGGATCGTGTTCATTGTTCTTCTTATTGTATTATTTGTGATCATACTTGTGTGCATGATCCCCTGTATTATGGAAACTTTTTTTGGATACAAGGATTGTGGGGAGTATGTAGATGACAGCGTGTCAATAGAAACAGAGTTGATTTCTGACGGACTGGAAGAACTTTATGGCTCAAACACATCGAATCAGTCAAGTATTAACAGTGCATTTGTAAAATTTGATGGTTCTAAAAAGTCTGTTACAGGCGCAGACCTTCCGGTAAGCGGCATTTTGGAAACCTGCTATTCAAAGATTGAGGAAGATTATGTGGCGCGGTCATCTGCTCCGGCGGAAGATAGTTTTTATGATGGATACACGATTGTCAGCGATTTGGATGACTTTTGGACATCTGGAAAATATGTGGAGTATCTTTCACCATTAATCCAGAACAATTTTAACAGTACACTTATGGAAGCAGTCACAAATGCTGATAGTTCAAAGGTTTCGTCTATAAATCGGGCATTGAAAAACAACATTAAAAAGTTGGGGAAGAATTGGGCTACCTGGGAAGTTGAGTCTGTTACGGACAATCCCAGAGAGATACAAAATTCTACTCTTGCACCAGATGGAAGTGAGATCATCACTTCAAAAATACAACATCACTATACCGTAAGTTACCGGATTAAATTTTCACCACCGTCCAATGTGGCTATCCACTCTTCTGATTACAAGTATAAGTATGTTACGGATGATTCATCTATGGAGCTTGTCGTTTCTATGCTTAAATTCCTGTCAACCGATGATGTCAATAGCGCGATGGCATCTGGATCACAACCTGGAAAATCGATCAGAACTGATTTTGAGAAGAATTACAGCTGGCGGTCTGCGGTAACAATGCTTGATGGAAGCGTTGTTGGTAATTCAGACAGCAATACAGCTTATGGGGATGACGATGAACATTCTGAATCTGGATATGACAATTATGATGGAGATCTTCCAGATATTGGAGGAGAGGATAGTCAAATCATATATCTTGCAGGCGCTATTTGGGCAGAAGCAAGGAATCAACCGGAAATAGGGCAGATTGCGGTAGGCTACGTTATAGTGAATCGTGCTAACCAAAGAGGCATATCAGTTGATCAGGTTGTTTCTGCTCCTGGTCAGTTTGAAACATACAGTAATGGGTCATGGCAAAAAGGTTGCAGTATGTTTGCCGGCATGTCAGATTCGGAGCGTCAGGCTAATCTTTCATGGAGATGTGCGGTGCTTGCATATACAGGCACTGGGGCAAATCCAATTGGAAGTCGTGTATTTTTCCGCGTCCCAGCAAATGCAAATGATCTGTCAAACTATAAAAACCCCATACTTATCGGTGCGCATGTGTTCCATGACGGACAGTATAACTGGCGGCACGGTTAAGCAAATTACAGAGAGGAGATATACCTATGAAAAAGATACTTACATATATTTTCACGGTTTTAATGATGTGGTCTATACCTGTCTATGCGGCGGATACAGGTCAAAATATGGAGCAGACAGTGCCGTACATGCCTGAAGGATACACCGAAGAGCAGTGGGACAGCATGTCGAACGAGGAACAGTGGGATGCCTTTTATGCGCAAGGAGCTGTTCGCGACGTTCGTTCGGATGAGTTCGAAAATTATGATACTGGCAGTGTTCAACTTAACTGTATGGCACAGGCAGGGGTGTTAAACTGCAAAGTCATGACGCTTATATTTTATAACCTAGATGATGGAAACTATTACTGGGTGGACACGACAGACTTTGATATGCCGTTAATAACGCTTCCGGTTGGTACATATCAACTGGATTGTATGCAGTATGACGGCAAGGCAAACGTAAATATAAGTGCAGAACTTGATCCGGAGTCCTTTACGATCACAAAAGATACGGTACTTGACCCAGAGGAGGGTATTTTCTTATGGATTTCAGCATCTTACGAGGAGTACGGGCAAAATTTATTCAAAACGGATATTATTACATGTAGCGGATATGGAAATGGAGTAGTATCTTTTGACCTCACAGGGCAGAGCGATGTAGTGTCTGATACAAAAGATCATATTTATCATTTTAAATTAAATGATGGAAAGACAGAAGCTGAAAAGGAAATCTATGCTGGCGATTACCGGATCAGTAATGTAAAAGTAACAGATGCGGCTGGAAAACCAGTCAATGCATATTACGATGGTGGTGTTATACATGTGACTAGGAATACGGATGTCTTACCACAAACGACCTTGTACATTTATCGGATTCAATCGGATCTCCCGTCTGCATTTCTAAAAAGCCTCTCTAACGATCAAAACACTTATGTTTCAACTGAAAGCAGCGTGGCAGAAAATGAAACTTATAATGTAGATAGCTCGGAGAGCATTTTGGAGGATGATACTGAGAAAATGAATTCTGGGGAGAACTTGTCGGCTGAAAATAAGGCAGGAACGTATGAAAAAGTGGTATTTGCGGTATTCACGGTATGTGTGGTAGCTTTTTTCTGTGTAAAAAATAAAAAGAATCTTATGGAAATTATAAAAAAGTTTTTTGATTAAAAAGTCTATAACGAGCTCATGACGGGATTGTTCCTGTCATGAGCTTTTTTATTGTCATATGCCCAGATGGACTATATATGGTAGGTGAATCATGAATAGGTTTCGTGGAAAATAAGGAACATTGGCCTTACAATCACCCGATACCGGAAAGGAGAACATCATGCATCCAATACCAAGAAACTTTGCTGTAGACGGTACTGTATTTGGAAATGTCACATGGAAACAAGCAATTGAAACGTTTTTAGTGATTGCTGGACTTGGGATTCCCATTTGTAAGATGGCGCCTATTTCAATTAAGGCAAAGATTTATTTATGCGTAATCTTTGTACTGCCGTGTACCATCTTTTCCATCCGTGGGGTATATGGAATGAGTTTATTTTTATTCATCCGTACCTTTTTTCATTTTCTGACAAGTCGCCGGGTTCTGACTTTTCCAGATTCAAAAGCAGAGATTAACAGGGAACGTAATCTGCTTGCGAAAAAGAAAAAGAAGATGGATCTCATAAAAAAAGAGGAAAAAGAGCAGCTTCGGGAACAAAGAAGGCGGGAACGTGCAGAGAAAAGGAGAAAGAGGAAAAATGAAGATAAAGAAGATGAAGAATAAGGGCGCGGATTCTCCGCTTACACCAGATCAGGAAGAAGCTAGGGCGAAAAAAACAATTGCGCAATACAGAAAAGAAACTTCGGAACAGTTAAACCGATATGCAGAAGAGCAGGAAGCAAAAGATGATCCTGAGGGGAAAATTGATGTAAAGGAGCGGTTGTCTCTTTTGTTCGGGAAAAGAGAACTGAGACAGGAAGAACAGATCGACTTAAATAAAAAAGAGGACGAGGCTCTCATGGAAAAGCCGTTGCCTTATACGATGGCTTCTGAAGACATCCCGATTGAGTATATCCATGATGGGGTGATAAAAACAGAAGACAATCGCTATGTATCCATTATGGAAGTAATGCCGATTAATTTTTTGCTAAAAAGCTGGGAGGAACAGGAAGCCATTATTGATGATTTTCAGAAGTTCCTGCGTGTCGGGCCGGTTGTTGTGCAGTTGAAAAGCCTTTCAAAGCGTACAGATATTTCCCGGTATCTAGCGAAAATCAAAGAAGATATGCGTACTGAGACAAATGAGCGTTGTAAAAAGTTGCAGGCTGATTACGCAAAACTTATAAAGCAGATAGGCACTTATCACTCTGTTACCAGACGTTTCTTTATTATATGGGAGTATCCGAAAAACAGTTACCGGCATACAAAAGAGGAAGGTATTATATCTGCCATGAAAGAGATGCGTCAGAAACTTGCTAATTATATAAGCTCATGTGGCAATACAGCCCTTGTCATGAATGATACAACCGAAGATACTGTAAAAATTCTTTACGATATATTAAATCGTTTTGGAAATAGTTCCGTAGATCTTGAAAGAAGAATCCAGACAATCTACAACTTTTATGATGAGCATTATGGCGAGAAAGCTACAAAGATGATTCCGGTTACGGAATATTTTTCGCCGCGTAAAGTAAGTTTTCGCAATGCAAATTACGTTGTGGCAGATGGGGTGTATTACACATTTTTGTTTATTCCATCGGATGGTTATCCTACTGGGATTCCTGCCGGATGGTCGTCCATTCTTGTTAATTCCTGCGAAGGTATTGATGTTGACATTTTCCTGCGCAAACAGGATACCAGTACCATGCTCGATAAAATTGGGCGGCGTATCCGGTGGGGGAACACGAGGATTCAGGATATGAACAACTCCACAACAGATTATGATAAGTTAAACAGTTCGATTTATTCTGGCCATTATCTTAAAGAGGGACTTTCAGGAAATCATCAGGATTTCTACTATGTCAGTACGCTTATTACTGTCACTGGAAAGTCGTATAATGAAATGGAAAAAAAGCGTGTATCATTGATTGATTACCTTAAAACGAATGAGGTACAACTTACACCATGTACTTTTACGCAGGAGGAGGCATATAAATCCTATCTTCCACTGGCAAAACTGGACAAGAGTATATATACCCGCTCGAAGCAGAATATTTTGACAGAAGGAGTGGGCGCATTGTATCCACTTACCTCGTATGAGATGAATGATGAGGACGGTATATTGCTGGGTCAGAATGAAGACAATGATTCTCTGGTCTTTGCGGATATATTTAATACGGTGAATTATAAGAATGCTAATATGTCTATTTTAGGTACATCTGGAGCTGGTAAGACATATCTTTTACAGCTGCTGGCTGGGCGTTTCAGAAGAAAGCACATTCCTGTTTATATCATTGCACCGGACAAGGGACATGAATTTGCACGATTCTGCGAAAATATCGGTGGACAGTTCATTACGTTGTCTCCGGTAAGCCGCCAGTGTATCAATGTGATGGAAATCCGGAAGAAAGATGATGCAGCAAGTAAAGCATTGGATGGTTCCATTACCGAGCAGTCTGAACTTGCAGATAAAATCCAGAATCTGCACATTTTTTTCAAACTTTTAATTCCAGATATCTCTGCGGAGGAAGATCAGCTGTTGGATGAGGCACTGGTCAATGTGTACAAAGAAAAAGGAATTACACATGATAACAGCACCTTATATGATCCAGATGATCCGACCAAATATCGGGAAATGCCGATTCTTGGTGATGTGTACGAGAAACTGTATGCCAATCCTGATTCAAGACGTATTGCAAATATAATGAACCGCCTGGTCAATGGTTCAGCGTCTTCATTTAATCAGCAGACAAATGTTGATCTGGATAATCCCTATACTGTCATTGATATTTCAAAACTTACTGGTGAACTTCTTCTTGCAGGCATGTTTATTGCAACGGACTGGGCGTATTCAAAAGCGAAGGAAAACAGAACGAAGAAAAAAGTCATTATTATCGATGAAGTATGGGAGCTGATTGGCTCAAAGTCTAATGTAAAGGCTGCAGAATATGTTCTTGAAATTTTCAAGATCATCCGTGGATATGGTGGTTCTGCAATCTGCGCAACACAGGATCTCAATGATTTCTTCGCATTGGAAGATGGTAAGTACGGTAAAGGAATTATTAATAACTCAAAGACAAAGATTGTGCTCAACCTGGAAAATAAAGAGGCAAAATCAGTGAAAGAGCTGCTGGATCTGTCGCAGAACGAATATAAGAAAATTCTTAAATTTGGGCGCGGGCATGGTTTGATTTCTACAAATGGTAACAATGTACCGGTTCATTTTATCGCAAGTCAGTTAGAGAATAGGCTGATCACGACTGACCGTAAGGAACTGGAAGAGATCGTAAGAGAAAAAGAAGAAAATCAGGCATCATAAGGAGGATAATATTGTGGAATTAAAGGAAGCAAAAGAAAACATCCTGGCATTGGTACGGGATTTTGGTATTATTACAAAGCGACAGGCAGAGGAATACATTGGAGATTCAGAGTTATCTGGGCGTGCTGTTGCGCAGCTTAATAAGGCTAAAATGATATATGTAGATTTTGATACCGGTCATATTTATACGCATAAGAGCCTTGTGGGCTGTGAATCTGATTATATTGCAAACATCCGTGCATTATGGATATATCTTGATTTTAAGCGCGAGATGAATGCAGGGGAATACATCGTTACAAGTGACAGTTTTGTATCTTTGTCTTTCGAAGTCGAAGATAAGATCGCAGATGTGATCTATGTGAGATTTGGCACAGAGGATGAGATCACAAGAGCAATGCATTTAAGAGAACGGTATCTCACGGAAGATGAAAGAAACGGTCTGATGCGCGTTATCATTATTGATAAAGAAAGTCAGGCGGACAGCATAGAAATCAATGGGGTGTTTGCATTTGCAGTAGTTGATGAAGATGGGAATATCTCATATATGCAGCAATAACAGTAGATTATTCTCCCCCAGTATTTGTTTTTTTGCAAATACTGGGGCTTTTTTGTTGTCAAATTAGAGATCAAACCTACATATATAATTAGAAAAAATTTTTGACATGTCTATTGGATATGAGCAAATAAGTATTAGGTTTCCATGAGGAACCGGTAGCAACAATTAAAACAATCGTAACAATGATCAAAAGATCGTAACAATGAAGGCACGTCTGAGGCCTTATTTTTGTGCAAACAAGGAGGAAAATATGTATATTTTAAGACTTGCAGAAACTGACACTGTATATTTTGGGTTTTATGTGAGAAAAGGATTTTTTTATGGAGTTGATACAGAGGCAGATCAACCAATAGTCATAAGCCGTGCATTTGAACAACGTGGATTCCTTTGTCCCTGGATATTCACCGGTATTCAGTGGGTGAGTAAATGGATAAAAGAAAGTGATGACTGTTCAGAGTTTATGGTATCTGGTCTTCCGGATGTCATAGATGTGCGAAAAAAAATGTCATTTTTTGAGTGGCTTAAGAACGAAAAAGATATTTCTCAGATTGAGTGGGTGAAATATTTTGAGAAGTACGACAGCGGAAACCAGTTGGCGGAAGAATATGAGCAGTATTTCTTTAACGGATTACCGCGGTTCGCAAGAAAACAGTATGCAAAAAACAAATAAAAGGAGGAAGAACAAATGAAGAAAGAAGTAAGTTTTGAGGGCGCAAATGCTCTCAGTGTAAAAGAAATTGAAGCTATGGGAAAGGATAAGTATGAATTTGTTATCTCGAATGGCAAAATTTCTGGCGTCCTTGTACCAGTAAATCCACAGTAGCTGAAAGCTGTGGTTAAGGCAGACAGAGCCGATCTTTCAGAAACATGTGTATGAACATGTTAGATCTGTCATTCATACAACAATTAGAATCCTGTGTTTGCACTCCGGCAGCATGGGATTCTTTTTTTTGTTGTCAAATGTATCAACACACCTATATGTATATTATAAAAATTTGCTTTTAAAGCATAAGCTGTAAGATTTGCTGGAAACAGCGGTAGTGATTGAATTAAGCAGAAAATGCATAGCCGCTTTCTGTTTATATATAACACAGACTAGATTCGGAAATCATCCGGATCTTTTTTATTTCAAAGGAGGAAAAATAAATGAAAACAAAATTTGAACCAGGTGTACTTGTAGAGGACATCACAAAAATTACGGAGCAGGAATGGCTTGATTTCAGGAGAAAAGGTATTGGAGGAAGTGACTGTGCTATTATTTTTGCTGCTTCACCATGGCGTACTGCAAGGGAGTTGTACTGGGATAAGAAAGGAATCAAAGATTTGGCACCGACCAGGGAGGAGAGCAACTGGGTAGCAAAAGAAGTCGGACACCGACTGGAAGAACTGGTTGCGCAGATATTCATGAAAAAGACAGGATTGCAGCCGTATGCGGTGCGAAAAATGTTTTATCATCCGGATTATCCATGGATGCTGGCAGATGTTGATTTTTTTGTCAAAGTTCCTGTCGATGGTGTGGAAAAGATATACATTCTGGAGATCAAGACAACATCCGTCAACGCACTGGATGCATGGGGCGACAAGAACAGCAATGTGATCCCTTATCATTATGAACTGCAGGGGCGTCACTACATGGCTACAACAAATGTGGATGGTGTGATTTTCTGCTGTCTTGCCGGTAATACGGAAGATGGTTTTCTCATGCGTACCCTTACAAGGGATATGGCGATTGAACAGGATATCATCGAGATGGAAATGGATTTCTGGAATAACTATGTCCAGAAAGGCGTTGAACCACCGTTCATTGAAAAGCCTGATATGGTGCTTGCGGCGTTGCAGAAACATTATGGCAGACAGGATGCAAAAGTGGAACTTCCGGTCGAGATGTATGGTGCCGTAAATGAATATCTGAAACTGGCAGAAGAAAAGACCAGGCTGAACAAGGAATTAAAGGAAGTTACAACTAAAATGCAGGGATTTATCATCCCTATTTCCGACTATTTAAAGGGAGCGGAATGCACGGCGGTAATTGACGGAGAAACCTATGAGGGCAAGTATACGGATCGTACTACCTATTCGATACCGTCTGCGTCTCTTAGCGTTTTAAAGCTGAAATATCCGGATGCCTACGCAGAACTTGTAGAGACAAGGACATCTTCATCCTTTGCGATAAAGAAAGCCAAGAAGCCGAAAGTAAAGTCTCCGAAAAAGACATCGTAAGGGAGGCAGTATTATGCGTAAAAAGATCAGGAATCTCGACTGCACTGGCATGGAAGTATCAAAAGATCTTGATTTTGATGCGTTTATAAATGATGTGTGGGCAATGATACTGCCAACCGGGATAAACATTGTAGGAATTGTAGAAAATACAAGGTATGCGAGAACCATCCTGCCGGAACGTGTATCTATTAAAGCGTTTGTTGATTCCGTGAACCGTCAGCTGACGATACAGGGCAGAAGATATGAACTCATAAATGGGACAAACAAGGTATATCTAACCGATATATGTACTTAAAAATGAATAATACGGGCAGATGTGCCGGAAACAATGAGAGAGGAGCTATCAGTAAAGGCTCCTCTTTTTTCCGAGATATGATATAAATGTTTGACACCAAATGCGACACCATGTATAATATAAACAGAGGTTTAGATATGTCAAAATGGGAAAAACTATTAACTAGGATCTGTACTTTATCGAAAGACTTACGGTTTGATGAGTTGCGGAAGGTCTTGGAAAGCTATGGATATGAAATGAACGCACCAAAAAGCGGAAGCAGCCATTATACATTCCGAAAATCTGGCTGTCAGCCGATCACCATACCAAAGCATGAACCAATAAAAAGAACATATGTAGAATTGGTAAAACAAGTGGTGGAAAGTGAGGATATGAGTAATGAAGACGCTGAATGACTATATGGCAATGAATTACCGAATGGAAATTGTTGAGGATAATGATGAGGGCGGATTTGTAGTTTCGTTTCCGGAACTTCCGGGTTGTATTACCTGTGGGGAAACAATAGAATCCGCTGTTGCAAATGCACTGGATGCAAAAAAGGCATGGCTGGAAGCTGCGCTTGAGGATGGCATTGAGATCCATGAGCCGGACAGCCTGGAGGATTATTCCGGGCAGTTTAAATTGAGAATGCCGCGCAGTTTGCATCGATCGCTGGCAGAGCATTCCAAAAGGGAGGGAATCAGTATGAATCAATACTGTGTGTATCTCCTTTCTAAGAATGATATGGCATATGGCAAAAGTAATAGGTAGATGAAGTGAGTTATTAGGCGCTGCTGCCCTGACTGGTCAAACGATCAGGAGGGCGGCGGCGTTTTTTATTTCCTTCGTCGGTTTCGCAGGGTTGCTTTTTCTGGGCTAAATGTTATATTATAAATATATGGTGCGTAAATGATTTATTGTTTTTCGAATAAAAAGTAGAGGATTGCAAATGATAAGAGTAGACGGATCATCAATGTATGCAATTGTAGATAAGAATGTTCACAATTGTGTTCAGGACATAACGGAGATAATTGCTATTCAGTATGACTTTTTAAATAGTAAATGCAAGAAACTCTGTTTTGAGTTCACGGACTGTGAACATCTGAACGCGGCAGTTTCAGTTATAATAGGCACATTGCCTGAGTATGCTCGCCTCTGTGAAAAAAGAGTAAAATATCATTTCCCAGATCAAACCAATCATCCTATTTTCAAATTTATGAAAAAAGTAGGAATGTACAAATATTATATGAAAGATGAAATAGATTACACGGGAGATGATGTTATACCATTTGACTGCATAATTGATGAAGATATGATGGATAAATATGCGGATATGATAATGTCATTAGCACCTATTCAAATGCAAAAAGAGGCACAAGATATCTTGTCATCTTATATTTATGAGATATATCAGAATAGTTTGTTTCATTCCAATAGCCCAATAGGGGTATTTACCTCTGGATGTTGGATGAAAAATAAAAAAGAATTTGCGTTTTCCATATACGATATGGGAATGGGGATTCCTGAAACAATCAGAAAGTATATGAAAATGAGTAGCTTAGATAGCGAAAAATGTTTAAAACTTGCTTTTTTAGATGGGTTTTCTACAAGTTCTAATCATTCAATAAACCGAGGTTTGGGGTTGACACGTTTAGAGAGTTTTATTAGACTAAATAAAGGTAGAATGTCGATATATACAGATGACATATGTTGTTTGATACAAGGCTGTCAAGAAAAGGAATTCATCAAATTAGATAAGCCTATAAAAGGAACATTAATAATTGTAAACATCATGGCAGATGAAAAGCATATATATGTTATAGATAAGGAGAGAAAAGTATGAGGATAATTAAAGTTGCTGACTTTATTCCCAATGCCTTTTCTAACGATCAGGCAGAAGTTTTAAAGGGAGAGATAGAAAAGTTATTGAACATTGAAGATAAAATTGTTATAGATTTTGAAGGAATAACAAAATATACTACGTTGTTTTTTAATTTTAGTACGGGATATTTTATCAATCGGCTGGGGAAAGATAAATATGATAGTATTTTTGAAATTAGAAATTTGAATCCTTTAGGGGAAAGCACTTACAATCATTCGTATAATAATTCTATCAGAGATGAACTAAAGAGTGATTATATCAGAGAAAAAATATGGGATATTCTTAATAGTACGAATGATTAACTTGGAGGTATTCAAATGGCACATATTATCGACATACGGACAATAGGTTCGGACAACGTAATTCCGAACAATGAAACATTTGCAATAGACACGAATGTATTAGTATGGACGCACTATTCAAAGGCAAGCAATCCTAATTTGAGAAATCATCCTTATCAGGTCATTGAATATCCAGATTTTGTTGCAAAGTTAATATCTAATGGGAATAAAATCGTGACAACGGTATTGAATTTGACAGAATTATGTGGCGTGGTCGAGCGGGATGAATACGAGATATATAAAGCAATTAACAATTCAAAAAGTACATTTAAACTTAAGAGTTTCAGAAAAAATCCCACCGCTAGATTAGAGTACAAAAATGAAATTGATAATATGATTATGGAGATTCGGGAGATATACGATGATCAGATTAAAGTGGTTGAAATAAATGATGATCTAATTGATTGCTTTAGAGAAAATATATCAAATAATCGGTGCGATGTATTTGATTATGCTGTAATTGAATATTTAAAATCAATCGGTATATACAATTATGTGAGCGATGATAAAGATTTTTCCACGATAGATGGAATAAACCTATATACAACCAGCATGAGATAAATAACAGGAGAAGAATTTATCTTGCGCATTAACCTATCCGGGGAAAACTGGTTTCTCTCCGGCTTTTTTATCTTTTATA
>OIZA01000860.1_pt1 | contig 12906 bp, 6 predicted proteins | sample 1588381 | NCBI WGS metagenome assembly OIZA01 (sample SAMN03283277) | human gut metagenome | biome: human-associated habitat; material: feces | host: Homo sapiens | place: Peru | collected 2012 | reverse complement strand
GGTCAACATTGTTCTCTTTCAGATACTGATACGCCGTCTCGTCGGCGATCATGTAGACCGGGTTCGTGAGAATGCCCCGGATGGCAAAGCGGGTGAACTGCTTGCCGCGCTTCGTGACACAGCGGTGCTCCAAAAGATATTGGTCGGTCTTGCTGAGAGAGCCGGTTTCCATGAATACCTCAATAGCTATGCTCTGATTTTTCAAAACGGTCGGTATATGACAGCAACAGTATGAGAATAAGATCAATATAACGATTCTTCAAACTCGGATATCCACGTTAAAAAAAGAAACATTGTAAAAACGATGTGGCATTATGCATCGTTCTAATTTTGTGATAGAAATGCTGAGAAAACAAAAGAACTTGAAATGTATTTGCATGATATCTTTGACTCATATAATAGATTGATTATAATCTTAAAGGTGTTTGTAATTGGGAAACCCATATGAAAGACAAAATTAATATTATTCTATCTGAAAATTTGACAAGCTTTTTGGCAGATTGTTGCAAAAATGTATAGATCCACTGAGCAAGAGAATTGCAGATATTATACAGATTTGTTCTGCGTGTTCTACATTTTATTGTTTTATAAATAGGAAATGTAAATTATGAGTAATAAGCATAAAAAGAATTATCAGAGTACCGAAGCAGTAGAAAAACGTAAAGTTAAGGGACAACAGGATAAAAGTTTTTATCAAAATATTAAAAACATATTTTTCTGCATTTCACATTCGTGGAAATATGCAAAAATTCACTTCTTATTTGCCTTAATAAATATATTAACCAGTACTCTTCAGCCTTTTGTTCTTTTGATTGTTCCGGCAAAAATAATTGATGCTATGGTTATATTGACTGACTGGAAAGTGATACTCAGGTTGATATTATTTATGATAATAGTTGAAATATTAATTGCCACATTAAATCAATTAGTAAGCTACTGCAAACTTCGTTCTAACTTCAACAGCGGAGTAAAACATAATGTTGCTTGCTCTAAAGCTTTTCTATACATGGACTTCGAAAAGTTGGAAAATGGATCCGTTCGCGACTTGGGCTTCAAAGTTCATAAAAACTTTTTTCCTGCGGAATATCCTTATGTGTTGTCTTCTTTTATTGTTAATATAATACAGCTTGTAGGATATGCATACATTGTTTCAACTTTACAATCATTGATATTATTGATAATAGTAGTTTTCATTTTTCTGAATTCGCTAATTTCAAAAAAAAGAGAAAAAATGAATTATGAATTTGAATCAGTCATAACTAAAGCTTCACGGCGATTTAATTATTTGTTTTCAGTAATGATCAATTTCGATTACGGAAAGGAGATTCGAATAAATAATATATCGGAGTGGCTAAAGTCACGTTATTTTGCTGAAACACAAAAGTATATGAAGCTTTTTGACAAGAGACAAAACAAAGAATTAAAGATAAGTTTAGTTGCAGTTGTATTGTCAGTAATACAGACAATATTTATGTATGGTTATTGCGCTTACAAGGCGATTTTCGGATATATAACGGTGGGGTCTTTTTCAATGCAACTCGGAGCTATCGCCGCCTTCATAGACAGTTTTAATGGCATCACATCTAAATACAATGCTTTACTCTTCAAGTCTGCCTATGCTGAAGAATACAAGAAGTTTGTTTCAATAACCACCCCAAGTCGCTTTGAGGCAAATGGCAAATTTGATAATATTGAAAATGGGCAGTATGAATTTGAATTCAAAGGGGTTTCATTTAAATACCCCAATACAGATATATATGTTTTGAAAAATATCAATATAAAAATCAATGCGGGAGAGTGCCTTTCCATTGTCGGATATAATGGTGCGGGAAAAACAACCTTTATAAAATTATTATGCAGACTTTATGACCCCACTGAAGGGAAAATACTATGCAATGGAATTGACATTCGGACTATTGATTATAACATATATCGTGAAGTGTTAAGTGTTGTTTTTCAAGACTTTTGTATTTTTGCGATGTCAGTTAAAGACAATGTGATATTGGGACGGAATTATAATGAAGATAAATTAGTAACGTCAATATTTAAAAGTGGATTAGCTAATAAAATTGAGATGCTTCCCTACAAATATGATACCCAAATAGAAAAGCGTTTTGATGAGAGAGGAATTGAGTTTTCGGGAGGAGAAAGCCAAAAACTTGCCTGTGCGCGAGCATATTATAAAGATGCTCCGGCAGTAATTTTGGATGAGCCTACTGCATCTTTGGATCCTATTGCCGAAAACGGCCTTTATGAAAGATTCAATTCAATTATGGAAAATAAAACCTCAATTTATATATCTCACCGTTTAAGTAGTGCGAAATTTTGTGATAAAGTAGCTGTTTTTGTTTCTGGAGAAATTGTGGAATACGGAATACATGCAGATCTTATTAAGCAAAATGGTGTTTATGCGGAAATGTTTGCAAAACAATCGGAATATTACATTAAAGAAGGTGATGAGGAATGAACGAAAAAGGGAAAAAAGAGCATACTATATTACAAATTATATCAAATATATGGTTTTCTATAAAATATCTGTATAAGGTAAATCACTTTCTTGTATGGGCAAGAATCCCATTGTTAATATTGAATACAGTTGTTTCGTTGGTTCCGCCGCTGTTTATACGGCAAATACTGAATGAAATAACACTTAGTCAAAATATGCACAATGTTTTGAAGTATACATTTACTATGGCAATTGCAATTTTTGTAATTACAATTGTTAAAACAGTTCTCGAAAATATAGACAGAAAACAGTTGGAAAAAACGACACACCAAATAAAGAAGCATTTAGGCGAGTCAATAATGAAATTCAACTATGAAGATCTTGAGTCTCCATATATGCGCGATTTCATTTCATTAGCTGAAAACAGTCAGGTGTTTGAGATTTTGAGACATATTACCGGACTTGTGAATTCAGCAATGATAGTAATATCATACACAACTACAATACTTGCAATAAATCCATTAACGATACTGTTTATAATTTTTATATTAATGCTTAAAGTTTTAATAGATAAGGCAAGAAGACGAATCAGATTTAAAGTTAGAAATGATTATGCTCCTATTATACGTAAGGTACAATACTACAACACTATTATTAAGGATGCGCAATGCGGTAAGGAAATTAGGGTTAATTCCCTAGAGAATTGGATTATAGAAAAGTATCAAAGAATATGGCAGGATGAATATAAAACTATATATATCGACAACACTAATGATAACGAAAAATTAAATGGTTTTGTGAATATTACATCTGCGTTGAAGGATGCAATTGTATACTTGTTTTTAACATATAAAGTTGTATTTTGTGGTATGAACGTAGGAGACTTCTCTTTTTATTTAAGTGCGGTAAACACATTTTTTTCGAGAATGGAAGATATTTCTGGAAATATTTCGGAACTAATGAATTGTGGGGCTTTTGTGGAAAATTTCAGATTCTGTATTGATCAGAGCGAAAAAATAAAAAAAACTCAAAAAGCAATTCACTTGCCATTTTCCTCAAACTATATTATTGAGTTTATTGATGTATCATTTAAATATCCAGGAAGCGAAAATCTGGTTTTAAAAAATATTAATTTGATCTTGCGTCAAGGAGAATCACTTTCTGTGGTAGGAATGAACGGTGCAGGAAAAACTACTTTTGTCAAGTTGTTATGCCGACTGTATACCCCAACAGGAGGAGAAATTCTTATTAATGGAATACCGTTAAAAGATATTCCTTTCAACGAGTATTCAAAAATAATCGCTGCGGTATTTCAAGACTATAAACTTTTCGCTTTTTCATTTAAAGAAAACATTCAAATGGATTGTATAAAAGATGATAAGTACTTGTATTCGGTTATTGAAGAAAGCGGTTTGAGCGAAAGAGTGGACAAACTTCCTCATGGTATCGATACATATCTGTATAAAGAGTTTGATCCTGATGGGGTTGAATTGTCTGGTGGTGAAGGACAAAAACTAGCCATAGCACGTGCATTATACAAAAATACGCCAATAGTTGTTTTGGATGAACCGACTAGTGCGCTTGATCCCATTGCAGAATATGAAATTTACAGTCGATTTCATATATTAGCGAAAGGAAAAACTGCTATATTTATTTCACATCGATTGTCATCTACACGTTTTACGGATAAAGTTGCTGTTTTTGAGGCAGGAGAAATAAAAGAGTATGGTTCTCATAGCGAATTAATAAATGTGGAGAATGGTATATACAAGAAAATGTATGAACTTCAAGCAAAGCATTATATAAATACAAAACAAATAATATAGGTAAGGATACTGTTTAAAATGAAAAAAGGTGAATTTTTAAAATTATCACAATTTACTTATCGAATTACAGATGACAAAGGGGATACTATTCTATGCAATTTTGCCAAAGGAAGGAATAGTTTGTGCAAAGTATTGAAGCGTGATACGAAAAAACTTGATGCTATTGTTCGAACTGATAATGTTCAGTATGATAATAAAATATCGCATATTGACCAGTTGTGCAAAAAAGGAATATTGGTGTCGCATAGATTAGATGAAATAAGTTATGTTACTAAAAGGTATTATGAAACTTCACTAAATGCTCCAACAAGAATAACAATCATGCCTACAGAAGAATGCAATTTCAAATGTATATATTGTTATGAATCTTTATCTCAAGGATTGATGTCAAATGAAAACCAAATATCTCTGTTGAAATTCATTCAAAGAAAAATCAGCAATACATCAGAGTTGAAAGTCTCGTGGTTCGGGGGAGAACCATTGGAAGGGATAAGTGTTATACGAAACATGCTGCCAATTATCAACGAGATGTGCAAGAAAAAAAGCGTTAAATTGTACTCGGATATGACCACAAATGGTTATAATCTTGATCCCCCAATATTTGATTTTTTATATAAAAATAAAGTATATTCTTATCAAATTAGCCTGGACGGTTTGGAAAAGTGCCATGATAAACAAAGGATGCTCAAAAACGGAGACGGTACTTTTAATAAGATTGTTGATAATCTTTTATACATAAAGAATAATTTTGAGTTGTACAAATATGCAATGATAGTAATTCGAGTAAATTGCACGGAAGAAATACTTAATAGCTTAGGCGACTTTATTGAATTTTATAAATACAATTTTGGCAATGATAGAAGATTTAAATTGGGGTTAACAAAAGTTAGTGCTAAAGATGGTTTAGTAAATAAAAAAGTAGCAAGTTTAATTGGTCAAAGAGCTCTTTATTCAAAGATGGGAGAGCTGAAACTATATGATGATAGGTCAATAAAATTATTTAATATGGATAATATCTTTTCGCCGTTTGAATACCTCTGCTATGCTGCAAAAAAGAATACATATATTATTGGACCTGATCTTTCAATTTATAAATGTACGACACATTTCGAACTGGAAGAAAATAAGATAGGTTACATAACAAGCAATGGTACTGAAAATATTGATGAATACTGTCATGATTCATGGATAGTCCATCATGGGTTTCGCGATATTTGCCAAAAGTGCTTCTTGCTGCCATTGTGTTTTGGCGGAGGATGTCCGTATAAGAGAAACATTCATAATGAAAGGGAGAATAGTATATGTGCAATAGCTGAGTGGAAAAAAGAAATTGGAACGATTATAAAAAGTATAATTGACCCAACTAAAATTGATATCATTATTTTTAGTTGAGAGAGGGAGAAATGGAAATGTTTAATGTAATATGCAATGTTTTAGATGAGATGGGGTATGTGATATTTGAAGGTGAAGGTGATTTTAAATTAAGTGATTATATAGTTGATTCAATTCAATTTATTTCTTTCATAGTTTCTTTAGAAGAAAATCTAAATGTTACAATTCCAGATGAATTTTTAACACCTAAAATATTAAAATCGGCAAAAGGTTTGGCTAATATGCTTGAGTCATATTGCAATAATGGACATACTTGAATAAATTGTAGGCATTACAAACACTACCGACATTTATTTCAACATTGATACGAACTATGTAAAGAAACTTTAGATTAGAGCTGAGTAAAATATAACTGTAATATTCAGCGCATGGCGAATGCTGGTAAAATTGTGTTTTGCTCATTTGGGTTACTATGGGAAGGAGGTGAACGATATGAAGAAAAAACTGATTAAAAAGCAAAAAGAAATTTTTGGAAGAGTAACACTCTATTCGTCTGAAAGTCAGCAGCTTGAAATGTTTAGTGGTGATTGCTGCTAACTACGTTGAATACTGTTGGTAGTGTTTGTAATGCCAATGATTTATAGATTTATTTCTTTAGTTGTGTATTTTATGATTGATAAAATTTGTGAATACTTATAATTAAACAAAAATAATACTTGAATATTGAGGAGCAGAAAATAAAATGTTTTATTCGGATATAGTAATAATTGATAGTGGTGTAAGTGTTAATAATACCATTGATATATCAAATATTAATGGTGTTCGAATCTCGTATAATAACAATGACTTTGTTACTGACTGTGATTATGAAGATCAATATGGACATGGCACAGCAATTACCAATATAATTGTTAATTTGGCGAAGAATGTGAAAGTATTTGCTATCAAAATTTTTGAAGATGAGAATTCGATTGATGAAGATATTCTTATATATGCATTAAAATATGTGAATGAGAATATAGATTGTAGATTGGTAAATTTGAGCATGGGATTGAAAGTTTGCGAAAAAAAGGAAGAGTTAAAAAGTGTCTGTGACGAATTAGTCAAAAAAAATATTATTATAGTTTCCGCATTTGATAATGATGACTGTATGTCTTGGCCAGCTTCTTTCGATAATATAATAGGGGTATGTAGTAGTTATAGATGTAAAAACGCTTTGCAATTTGAATATGTTGAAAATAGTCCTATAAACATTTTAGCTAAAGGAGGTATTCAAAGAATACAATGGGGAAATAAAACAACAGTTTTGGGTGGTAGTAGTTTTGCGTGTGCACATATTTCAGCGTATCTTATAAATGCAATTAATAATATAGGTGTAATGAGTTTTATTGAATTGTTGGGTTTATTAAAAGAAAATGCTTCATATGTCCATAAATGCATGGTAACCAAAAGAAATAAAAACTCATACTTTAAAATTAACAATGCAGTCATATTTCCAATAAATAAAGAGATGCATTCGTTGATCAGATATTCAGATAATTTAGAATGTAATATTAAATCAGTTTACGATATTAAACAGTCTGGAAGAGTTGGAGCACAATTAAATAAAATAATTGATAACATACATACTAGTATTTCGAATTTTATTATTGAAGATATCAATAGAATAAGATATGAAAATATTGATACGTTAATAGTTGGTCACATGTCTGAGGTTAATAGAATTTTAGGTTATGATGTACGTTTATCTGTTATAAAAGAAGCGGTGAAAAATAATATTAATATCTTTTCTTTTGATTCATTAGAGTATTGCTATAATGATGTAAACATTAATAATGTTAAGATATATTATCCTGAGATAACACATGATGATATTCCTCAAAACACATATGGAAAACTGTATTTGATAGATAAACCGGTGATTTCAATATTTGGTACGTCATCAAAACAAGGTAAATTTACTTTACAGATAAAGTTAAAAGAATTATTTGAATCCAAAATGTATAAAGTAGGGTTGTTGGGAACGGAACCTCATTCACTATTGTTTGGGGCAGACTGTGTATATCCCATGGGATACAATTCATCTATATCTGTTGATCCATATTCCAGTGTGTTAATATTAAATAATATGCTTAATGATATTAGTTCGAAAGGTGTAGAAGTGATAATAACTGGCTCACAATCAAGATCTATTCCCTCAAACAATTATAATGCTAGAGAATACCCACTAAAACAGCATACATACTTAATGGGCATTCAACCAGATATTATAGTTTTGTGTGTTAACCCTGATGACCACATTGAGTATATCAAAAACTCCATAAAGTATTTAGAAGGTGCAGTAAATTCATATGTCTGTGCCATAGTTGTTTTTCCTATGATAGCCAAAGATGATTGGTACAATATGTATGAAATTAAAAGAAAACTTAATAATGACGAAATAGTGCAAATTAAAGAGAATTTTAAACAATCAATACATAAACCAACATTTTGTTTAGATAATAGTGAAGATATTGAAAAGCTTGTTGAAACTATCATCGATTATTTTGCGGGTTAAATAGTTCAATATAAAAATAATTGAGATATTACTAAAACAAATATGTAAAATGAAATTAAAAAATATCAGATAAGTTTATTAATAATATCGAAGAAGTAATTAATTTATATAACAATTTTGTATAAAAGGTTGTTTATAACTATCCATATGATGTTATGCTTTGTTCACAGATGCTGCTGCCTCAAAATAACTAAATGTCTTCCGTCGGTGTAATAAACATCATAGACGTACAAAAGAATATCAGGTATAGCTGAATTCACATTGTAATAACTTGATATGCCCCCAAAAGTGTTTAACTTTTGGGGGCATATCAATTGCAGATCAAAGGCCCCCGGGTAAGCCGGGGGAAATAAAAGGCCATGGCTATGAGTGAAGTAGACAAGAAAAAACTCCTTGTCAAAATAGAAGTGGTTTGCCGACCACACAACTAAAAAACAAGGAGGTCTTATCGTGAAAGATAAAGACATAAATAGTTTAAACCATACAAGATACAGATGTCAATACCATATAGTATTTGCACCGAAATTCAGGAGACAGGTGGATATACAGAGAAATAAAGGTGGACATCGAGAAAATGTTGAGACAGTTACGTCAACAGAAAGGGATAGAGATAATAGAAGCAGATTATGTCCGGATCATATACATATGTTGATAAGTATACCACCGAAATACAGTGTAGCACAAATAATGGGATACTTAAAAGGAAAAAGCGGTCTAATGATATTCGACCAGCACGCAATCAAATGACAATAAAAGAGTATGTAGACCCGTTTATGGGTAGCAAGAATACAAAGGCATAAGATAAAACCCCCTTAGGGGTAGCCGGAAAAAGGAATGCGGTCGACAAACCCTTCGGCGCCCCTTTAGGGGTTTCGTCTGTATTATGCCATTCCAGGGCTTACTCAAGCCTCCGGCTTCACCGAAGGTTTTGACTGCGGTGTGTATCGTTTGTTCGGTATTCCTTTTGACATATAAAAATCGCCACTATTTTTTAGTGCAAGTATTTATACTGTATTTGTCTAACAAATGATGTGCGATTTATTTTCGGGTGGATTTTTACTGTATTTTGCTTTTGTTGATTCTGGACCTAAATAAATATATTTATAGATTTATAGAATTAATTATATGGTAGATTTTTTAAGGCGATTTAAATTCAGATAATAGTGAAAAACAAAAAATATATCTCGACTACTTTTTGAAAAACTTGCAAATGTCCCTAAACACTATGCATTATCCCAAACTATTGAAAATAGAAAAAGATAAATTTATAATCAAGCTTGTCAAAAAACGAGTTGGAACGAGGTTTATTTGTATGCTTTGGCGATATTTGTCAAATAAGCTTTGCAAGAATTTCAGAAAGGAAAGCGTTATGTGGTGAGTGGTTTTTAAACAAAAAATATCTGTATAAAATAAAAAGGAGAGAAAAATGAAATTTATATCAAAAATATCACTTAATGTGATAACCGTATTTTTGGTTATACTCATGGTGGTACAATCTGTTCCTGTCACGGCATTTGAGGGTATTATCGAAAGTTCCGATATGAGTGAATCTTCGATTGATACAATAGAATCGGAACCTTACATTGAATATGAAGATGTAACTTTAAGAGACGAATATACTAAGCATTTTAGAATGAGCAATGGCACAAATCTGGCTGTGCGTTACAATAGATCTGTTCATACTTTGGAAGATGGTGGTGAGTGGGCTGATATCGATTTGTCATGTAAATATAATTACAATGAAATAGACGGAAAAGGAAACTATACTTGTGATGTTTGCAATATAGATGCAAAAATATCAGATAGTGTATCAGGAAACTTATTTGAATTATTCAATAACGATAGTAACTATAAAATATCGTTTAGTTTAAATCCTGATGCTTTAAACGATATTACGGCGGAAGTCGTAGATAATAATTCTAAGAAAATTGCAGATGAAACTACTGCTGAAAAGAATTTGCGTATTATAGAAAATCCTTTGCACACATCAAATTTGCGTTTTAAAAATGCATACGAGGGTGTTGATATCATTAGTTCTTTTTTGAGAACGGGAGTGAATCAGCAGTTTATTATTAGCAATAATTGCGGTATTACAGAGCTTTCAGCTGAAATATGCACCGGAGAACTTACGGCGGTGATTGATGATTATACAGGAATGGTATTGTTCAATAATCATCTTGGCGAGACTGTATATTATATCAATGCTCCGAAAATGAAGGATGACCAAGATAGAAGCGTTGATTGCTCATATTATGAATTAGCTGAAATAGAAAGCGGAAAATATAGACTAACAGTACATTATTCTGCAGACATTGAAACAGCATCAGATAATATTTCATATCCGTTATATCTTGAAATGTCGATAAATGCTTTTGACAATAGTGAATCATCTATTGAAAGCAGATATGTTTCATCGGTAGCGGAAGAACGGCTATTCGCAGGAAATAATGTTAAAGTCGGAAATATAGGTGAAACGGAGATAGTAAGGGAGTATGTTGGGATTACGCAATTGCCTGATCTGTCTGACGATGGTGTGGTTCTATCGGTAAAATTATGTGCTGATATGTATTATACTTCCTATGTTGATAATAATGCCGAGATCATAGAAGGCCATACAATCACAGATATATTTGATATAAATACACTTACTTGGACTAATCAACCGGACTACTCTAGTGAAAAAGTTCTTTCAGTGTCCAAGGATAATAATGACAAGTTATTTTGCCATACCGAGTTTGATATAACTGAGTTTGTTAATGAATATAACGAAAATACAACAAAATGGATTGCGTTGGTTTCTTCAGATGAAACTGCTCAAACATATGTTACAGTTGACCTTTGTCCATACATACTTTTACATTATACGCCGTATGATCGTGAGGAAGAAGATGAAATTTCAACCGATCTACCGGAAAAATCCGATGATGCAAATGTTACCGATGATTGTACCGCTGGCGAGTGGAAAATGGTCGGTGGAGAGAGTATTACAATAAATGATGCTCAGAGTGAAATACAGTCAGCCACATCTGAGAATACAGCTAATAAAGTATTCAAAGAAATAACTGGTGATCTGAGTTTATCATATTTTTCTGGAGATAAAATTGACTGGAAAGGCCTTTCTTCCTCTACGACGGTAGATCATTTTGACGGAATAAAAATTAGCACAACCAACAGATACTATTTTCTTAAGTATCAAAGTAAAAGCGTGGGATCCGGATGGCTTGATGAAGTATATAGCAATTATTCAGGTCCATATGATTATGCAGGTTTGCCAAATCATCAAATTACAAATATCGGAATAAAAGTATATGATTCTGAAGGCACTAGACTTTTTGATGATTATGTGGTAATGTACCGCGCAAAAGCGGATGGCAAATGGCTGGAATGGGTTAGTAATGGTAATCCTGAGGCAATGGACACGATTTATAAGGAATACTCATTACCAGGTTCGCTTGATACTTCAAGTACTGATGCAGGATGGGAGGCATACGGTCCCATTCAAGCATTGGAAATTAGAATGTTTGAAAGGAGTAATATTGAAAATCCGGATGTAGGCGATTTTGAAGCTGCAAACGGTATAACGATGTCGTATTTCAAAAACAGAATACGTTATAATTTGAACTCAAGTGTAACAGTGGATTCTATGGATGGAGTTTGCTTTCAGACGAGCAATAAAAAGCCATATTACTTATTGTATCGTTCTAAGAATGCAGAACATGGTTGGCTTGACTTTGTTTCGAGTGATAACTCTGGAGAATATGACTATGCAGGTTTGCACGGATATCCTATGAGTAATCTGGAAATACAGGTCCGTTTACAGGATGGAACTAGAATCTTTGACAATTATGTTGTAATGTATCGTGCCAATGTCCCCGGACATGGTTGGCTCGATTGGGTCAGTAATGGAAATCCTGACGTTATGAAAAGTATAAAAACACAGTTTTCATTACAGGGTGGACTTGATGCTAAAGCAACCGATGCCGGTTGGGGCGCGTCTGATGTAATAACTGCTCTTGATATACGTGTATATGAAAGACAAGAGCCTGTGCCATCAGCAAACGCAACTATAATTGAAGGTGTTCCGTATATTAACCAGTATGCAGCAAATTTCCCAAGTGGATGTGAAAGCTGTAGTACTGTTATGGCTTTGCAGTATACAGTGGGATCCGATAAAATAAGTTTGCAGACATTCGTAGATAAGTATTTGGATTGGGTCTCAGATACACCATATCGCTGCTCTGTATATCCGAACCCAAATGAAGTATATATGGGTTATCCTTGGGGCAACAATAACGCGTGGGGTTGCTTTGCTCCTGTAATAATGAAAGCGCTGCATAAAGTTGAAAGTCGGTTGGGCTTTACTGCAACAAATGTTACCGGGGCGGAAATGAGTTCGCTGGAAAACTACATACGTCAAGGTATACCTGTAATAATGTGGGCAACCGTTGATATGCGTTCACCATCATTATGTAAAATACACACATGGACAACAGCAAATGGGCAACATATAGAATACAATGGGAGTCTACACTGCTTATTGCTTGTTGGGTATGATGAGAATTATTATTTCTTTAATGATCCGATGAGATCAGCACTAAAAGCCTATTCTAAAGATGCGGTCGAAGCGGCATACAATGCTCTTGGTAAACAAGCGATAATTCTTCAAAACGGGACTACACCGGTAACACCTGTACAGCCTACAGAAAGTTCGACTGTTACTGCCCCTTCGGAGATCGATAAAACAC
>OIZA01000859.1_pt1 | contig 12909 bp, 13 predicted proteins | sample 1588381 | NCBI WGS metagenome assembly OIZA01 (sample SAMN03283277) | human gut metagenome | biome: human-associated habitat; material: feces | host: Homo sapiens | place: Peru | collected 2012 | reverse complement strand
CACCAAATATCTGCACAGCAGCATCGATCGTGCTCCCCGACCCTCATCCGGCCCTTCGGGCCACCTTCCCCGGAGGGGAAGGCTTTTGGGAGCGGACGTTCTTTAACACCAAATTAACGAGATTCTGCGCTATAATAGCCCCGAAAAATCAGGGCGCGGATGCGCTTTGTGAGGAGGAAAATCGTATGTTTCTGATTAACGCCGCCATGGAGCGCATTTCCATTGGCACCGCCGCTTTGATCGTCGTTCTCGGCATGGCTGTGGTTTTCTTTGGCCTGATCCTTCTGATGTTTGTCACGCAGATCGCAGGCAAGATCATCTCCGGCCGCAAAAAGACCGAAGCGCCCGCCGCTGCTCCCGCCGCTGCCGCCGCTGCTGCCCCGGTCGAAGAGAAGACCGAGTTTGATGTTGTCATGACCGAGTTCGGCGCTGAGAAGATCAAGGTCATCAAGGAAGTCCGCGGCCTGCTGGGTCTGGGCCTTGCCGAGGCGAAGGCTCTCGTCGAAGCCGTCCCCGCCAAGCTGAAGGAAGGCGTCTCCAAGGAAGAGGGCGAGGAGATCAAGTCCAAGCTCGAGGCCGTCGGCGCGAAGGTCGAACTCAAGTAAGATTTTTTATCCCATCCACCTTGCTCCCTGTCTGAGCAGGGGGCCGCAGTCCAGAAGGAGGACAACTAATGGCTAAGACCACCGAAAAGTACGAGGTCCTGTACGTTCTCAACCCCAACCTCACCGAGGAAGAGACCCAGGCCATCGTGGAAAAGTTCAAGACTCTGATCGAGCAGAACGGCACCGTCGATGAGATGGAAGAGTGGGGCAAGCGCAAGCTCGCCTACGAGATCAACTATCTCACCGAGGGCTACTATGTGCTGGTGAAGTTCACCTCCGGGCCCGAGCTTCCCGCCGAGCTGGATCGTATCCTCGGCATCACCGACGGCGTGATCCGCTCTCTTGTCACTCTGCGCTACGAATAAGCGGAGGGAATGATATGCTGAATCATATCGTTCTTATGGGCCGCCTGACGCGGGATCCGGAGCTGCGCTATACCGGCTCCAACGTTCCCGTGGCGTCCTTCTCCATTGCTGTTGACCGGGATTTCGGCCGCGGTGAAAACGGTGAAAAACAGACCGATTTCATCAACGTGTCCGCCTGGCGTCAGACCGGGGAATTCGTCTCCAAGTACTTCACGAAGGGCAGCATGATCGTGGTTTCCGGTCGGCTGCAGATCCGTGACTACACCGACCGCGACGGCAACCGCCGTACCGCGGCGGAGGTCGTGGCGGACAACGTCTATTTCGGCGAAAGCAAGCGCCGGGATGACGGAGCCCCGCGGCAGGAGTACGCGCCCCGTCAGGAGTACGCACCCCGCACCCCCTCCAACGAGGGCTTTAACAGCGCGAAAGCGCAGGCCGGATCGTTCCAGACGATCGACGATGACGACGGCCAGCTGCCGTTTTGACACTCACGAAAGGAGTTTTTGAACCATGGCTTTTGATAAGTCCGCTGCCCCGCAGAAGAACCGCAAGCGCAGAAAGGTCTGCCAGTTCTGTGTGGATAAGGCCGAGTATATCGACTACAAGGACACCGTCAAGCTGCGTAAGTACCTGTCCGAGCGCAGCAAGATCCTGCCCCGCCGCACCACCGGCGCCTGCGCCTACCATCAGCGTCTGCTCACCGAGGCGATCAAGCGTGCCCGTCAGGTCGCTATCCTGCCTTACGTGACCGACTGATCTCGGTTTTTTATCGACAAAAAAGCTCTCATCCCTCCGGGATGGGAGCTTTTTCTGTTGCACAGCGGCAGATCGGCGGTTATAATGAAAGTCGCAAAAAGCATAACATGCAACAGTATATATACGGAGGTTGACGCGATCATGTACGATAACGGCAAAATCTATCTTGGTCTCTCCGGCGAGGAGCGGGTGGAGCTTCCCCTCTCCATGTGCAACCGGCACGGCCTGATCGCCGGTGCGACCGGCACCGGCAAGACCGTTATGATGAAGGTGCTGGCGGAATCCCTCTCCGATGCGGGCGTGCCCGTTTTCCTGTGCGACGTGAAGGGCGACGTCGCCGGTATCTGCGCCCCCGGCGCGGACAGCGAGGATATGCAAAAGCGCATCGAGCGCTTTGCCCTCACCGGCAAATTTGCCTACCGCGGCTACCCCACCACGTTCTGGGACATTTACCAGACCGGCGGCCATGCCGTGCGCGCCACCGTGAGCGAAATGGGACCCGAGCTGCTCTCCCGCATTCTTGGCCTGAGCGAGGCGCAGACGGGCGTTCTGCAGATCGTTTTCCGCGTTGCGGACGACCGCGGACTGCTGCTCGACGATCTCAAGGATCTGCGCGCGCTGCTGAACTATGTGAACGACCATAAAGAAGATTACCGCATGAAGTACGGCAACATCACCACGCAGTCCGTTGCGGCGATCCTCCGCGCGCTGCTGCCGCTGGAGAAAGAGGGCGGCGAGCTGTTCTTCGGCGAGCCGGCGCTCGACGTGAACGACTGGATCCGCACCGACGCCGAGGGACGCGGCATGGTCAACGTGCTCGACTGCGTCAAGCTCGTGCAGAACTCGACGCTGTACGCGAGCTTCCTTCTCTGGCTGCTCTCGGAGCTGTTCGAGACCATGCCGGAGGTCGGCGATCTTGAAAAGCCGAAGCTCGTGTTCTTCTTCGATGAGGCGCACATGCTCTTCCGCGACGCCCCGGCGGTGCTCGTGCAGAAGATCGAGCAGACCGTGAAGCTGATCCGCTCGCGCGGTATCGGCGTGTTCTTCGTTACGCAGAGCCCGGCGGACGTGCCGAACACCGTGCTCGCGCAGCTTTCCAACCGCGTGCAGCACGCGCTGCGCGCCTATACGCCCGCCGAGCTGAAAGCGGTGCGCGTGGCGGCGCAGGCGTTCCGCGAAAACCCGGCGTTCAACGCCGAGGACGCGATCATGGAGCTCGGCGTCGGCGAGGCACTCACGTCGTTCCTCGGCGAGGACGGCATCCCCGCCATGGTGCAGCGCACGAAGATCATCTGCCCACAGAGCCTGATGGGTGCGCCGGAGGCGATGACGCGCGCCAAGGCGATCCTCCGCGACGGCATGGAAAAGTACGACGAGGCGGAGGACAACGTCTCTGCTTATGAGGTGCTCGCCGACGAGACGCAGGCCGCGGAGGAGGCGCTCGCGCAGGAGCAGGAGCGGCTGGAAGAGGAAAAGCGCGCCGCCGAAGAGGAAAAGCAGCGCCGGAAGCAGGCAGAGGCGGACGAAAAGCGCGCGCAGAAGCTCGCCGACGAGGAACGCCGCCGCGCGCAGAAGCTCGAGGATGAGGAGCGCCGCCGCGCCCAGAAGCTCGAGGACGAGGCCCGCCGCAAGGCCGAGCGCGAAAAGGAGAAAAAGGAAGCCGAGGAAAAGCGCAAAGCCGAACGCATCCGCTCCAAGATCGAAACGCAGCTCATCTCCGCCGGCGGCCAGATGCTCAAGCGCGGTCTGCTCGGTATCCTGAAAAAGTAAAACGCAGTACGGGAACCCCTCCGGCTTTTGCCTGCGGCAAAACGCGCCGCCCCTGTCAGGGGAGGCAGGTAAGATCGCGGCAAACCGGCTTGGCGCCCCTAATAGAGGAGCCGTCACGGCGCAAAGCGCCGTGACGGAGGGCTTGTGCTCCTGCTGCAAATCGTATATACGAACACGGAAAGCCGCTTTGGCGGCTTTCCGCCGTTTTTGAGAATTATTCTTTACGGAGAACTGATATCCATGATAACCATCCGCGAATATGTCCGTCCCGCCTCGCTCGAAGAGGCGTGGACACTCAACCAGAAGCGCACGAGCCGCGTGGTCGGCGGTATGCTCTGGCTCAAAATGCAGAATGCCGCCGTCGGCACGGCGATCGATCTATCCGGTCTCGGCCTCGACAAAATTGAGGAAACGCCGGAGGGCTTTGCCGTCGGCGCCATGGTCTCTCTGCGCGCGCTCGAAACGCACGCGGGGCTGAACGAGTACACAAACGGCGCGATGCGCGAAGCGCTGCGCCATATTGTCGGCGTGCAGTTTCGGAATACCGCAACGCTCGGCGGGAGCGTTTACGGGCGGTTCGGCTTTTCCGACGTGCTCACGGTGCTCCTCGCACTGAACGCCTCGGTCGAGCTCTATAGGGGCGGGATCGTCCCGCTGGCGCAGTTTGCCGAAATGCCGTTTGACCGGGACATCCTCGTGCGCATACATATCCCGAAGGAAAGCGCCGCTTTTTTCTACGAGTCTGTGCGCCCGACAAAAACGGACTTTCCCTCGCTCACCTGCGCCGCAGCGCGGCTTGCGGACGGAACATACCGCTTCGCCGTCGGCGCACGGCCCGGAAAGGCGGTCGTGCTCACGATGCCGGGCGAGCGGGATGACCTGCCGGAGATCGTGAGCGCGCAGGTCGCGACCGGCTCCAACCTCCGCGGCAGCGCGGCATACCGGAAGCATCTCATCCGCGTGCTCGTCCGCCGCGCCGCGGACGAACTGGAAGGAGGCGCGAAGTGAATATCACGTTTACGCTCAATAACAAAGCCGTGTCCGCGGATATCGCACCGGACACGCTGCTGCTCGACCTTGTGCGGCGTCTCGGCTGCAAAAGCGTCAAGCGCGGGTGCGGCACCGGCAACTGCGGTCTCTGCACCGTGTATCTCGACGGCACGCCCATCCTCTCCTGCGCCACGCTTGCCGCGCGTGTGCAGGGCCGGAGCGTCACGACGCTCGAGGGGCTGCAAAGCGAAGCCGCGGAATTCGGCGCGTTTCTCGCCGACCAGGGCGCGGAGCAGTGCGGCTTCTGCAACAGCGGCTTTATTATGAATACGCTCGCGCTCCTGCGCGAGAATCCCGACCCGGACGAGGACGAGATCAAAGAATATCTGGCGGGCAATCTCTGCCGCTGCTCGGGCTACGAGGGGCAGCTGCGCGCCATACAGAGCTTCCTTGCGTGGAAAAAGGCGAAGGAGGCGAGCGAAGAATGAATACCGTCAATCAGGGCGTGCGCAAGCTGGACGCCATGCAGCTCGTGACCGGGCAGCCGGTCTACACCGAGGACATCGCGCCGGAAAACTGCCTCGTCGTAAAGCTCCTCCGCTCGCCGCACGCGAACGCCGTCGTGCGTGAGATCGACACGGAGCGCGCTATGCGCGTGCCGGGCATGGAGGCCGTGTTCACGTGGAAGGACGTGCCGCAGAATGCCCGGCGCTATACGCAGGCCGGGCAGACCGCGCCGGAGCCGAGCCCGCTTGACCGGCTCGTGATCGACCGCCACGTCCGCTTCGCGGGCGACGTTGTCGCCATTCTCGCCGGGCGGGACGAGGCGTGCGTCGATAAGGCGATGAAGCTCGTAAAGGTCGAGTACGACGTGCTCGAGCCGGTACTCGATTTCCACACCGCGCTCGATAACCCCGTGCTCGTTCACCCGGAGGAAAACTGGGAGGCGCAGTGTTCCGTCGGCGCGGACAACCGCCGCAATCTCTGCGCGCACGAGGAGGACGGGCGCGGCGACATCGACGCCGTGCTCCGTGACTGCGACATCGTCATCGACCGCGTGTACCATACAAAGGCGTGCCAGCAGGCACCGATGGAGACGTTCCGCACGTTCTGCACGATCGACACCTACGGCCGGCTGCACATCGTGAGCTCCACGCAGATTGTGTTCCACACGCGCCGCATCGTGGCGAACGCGCTGCACATCCCGCGCTCAAAGATCCGCGTGAGCAAGCCCCGCGTCGGCGGCGGCTTCGGCGCGAAGCAGACGGCGGTGAGCGCCGTTTATCCGGCGTTCGTCACGTGGATGACGAAAAAGCCGAGCATGATCGTCTTCTCCCGCCGCGAGTGCATGATCGCGGGCAGCCCGCGGCACGAAATGGAGATGCATGTGCGTCTCGGCGCGGACAAGAACGGCATTGTCCGCGGGATCGATCTCTATACACTCTCCAATACCGGCGCTTACGGCGAGCACGGCCCCACGACCGTCGGGCTTTCCGGCCACAAATCCATCCCGCTTTATGCCAAGGCCGAGGCGTACCGGTTCGTGTACGACGTTGTATATACCAACCACATGTCCTCGGGCGCGTACCGCGGCTACGGCGCGACGCAGGGCCTCTTCGCCGTGGAGTCCGCCGTGAACGAGCTGGCCGCGCGGCTCGGCATCGACCCCTTTGAGATACGAAAGCGCAACATCCCCCGCGAGGGGGAGATAATGCCCGCCTACTACGGGCAGGAGAATACGAGCTGCGCGCTCGAGGCGTGTCTCGAAAGCGTGCGGCGGCGCATCGGCTGGGACGAAAAGTACCCCTGCCGCGATATGGGGAACGGCAAGGTACGCGCCGTCGGCATGGGCATGGCGATGCAGGGCTCCGGCATCAACAACGTAGACGTCGGCAGCGCGACGCTCAAGCTGAACGACGGCGGCGGGTACACCCTCTCCATCGGCGCGGCGGACATGGGCACCGGCTGCGATACGATCCTCGCGCAGATCGCCGCCGAAGCGCTCGACTGCCCGCTGGAGAACATTTCCGTTCTCGGCGCGGATACGGATTCCTCGCCCTACGATTCCGGCTCCTACGCCTCCAGCACAACGTACGTTACCGGCAAAGCCGTGGAGCAGTGCGCGCTCGCGCTGCGCGAAAAGATCACGGCGCTCGCCGCGCGTATGCTCGCGTGCAGCGAGGACGATGTGCTCCTCACCGGGAGCTGCGCCGAAACGGCGGACGGGGAGAAGTCCGTCTCGCTCGGGGAGATCGCGCTCGCCTCCCAGTGCGGAAATGCGATCGCGCTCGAAGCGACCGTGACGCACACCTCGCCGATCTCACCCCCGCCGTTCATGGTGGGCGCGGCCGAGATCGAGCTTGACCGCGAGACCGGCGAAACACAGGTCGTGAACTTCGTCGCCGCCGTGGACTGCGGCACGCCCATCAACCCGAATCTCGCCCGCGTGCAGGCCGAGGGCGGCATACTGCAGGGCATCGGCATGGCGCTCACGGAAAACATCACCTACGACCGCCGCGGCGTGCCGGCGGAAAACTCCCTCATGCAGTATAAGATCCCGACGCGGCAGGACATCGGCCATATCTCCGTCGAATTCGAAGCAAGCTATGAGGAGACCGGGCCGTACGGCGCAAAGTCCATCGGCGAGGTCGTCATCAACACGCCGCTCCCGGCGATTGCCGACGCGGTGTACAACGCCACCGGCAAGCGGTTTCGCGAGCTTCCCATCACGCCCGAGCAGATCGCCATGGCAGCGAAATAAACGAAAACTCTCTGCTGTTTTTGGCAGAGAGTTTTTGATATAAAGAAAAATGTCCGCGACAGAAAAACTTTTTGTTGACAGTACGGCGAAACTATGGTAAGGTAACACTCGAATTCCATAGAAGCTTTCAGGATTTTCGAAAACTGAAAGTGGAGGACACTCTGGAGAATCCCGTTTGATCGGGTGCCGAAGGTGCAAGGCTCGCATTCCGGGCCGAAACTCTCAGGCAAAAGGACAGGGCAGAATCGTGATAGACCGCGAACATGTACGGGGTTATTTCCGAAACTGCATATTCTCTGGAGCTGCCGAAATCCGGCAGCTTTTTTCTATTTATCTAAGGAGGATCCCGCACATGTTCACCGCCATCGAAAACGCGCTCTACCCCGTGGTATGCGATCTCAACGCGTATCTATCCAACTATGTTCTCGTCTTTCTTCTCATCGCCGTCGGGCTGTGGTACTCGATCCGCACGCGCTTTGTGCAGGTGCGCTGCTTCGGCGAGGGCATGCGCCGCGTATTCGGCAATCTCACGCTCCGCGGCGAGAAGCACGCGAGCGGCATGAGCTCCTTTCAGGCGCTCGCCACCGCCATTGCCGCGCAGGTCGGCACCGGCAACATCGTCGGCGCGTCCGGCGCGATTTTGACCGGCGGCCCCGGCGCGATTTTCTGGATGTGGGTCATCGCCTTTTTCGGCATGGCGACCATTTACGCCGAGGCGACGCTCGCGCTGACCACCCGGCAGGTCGATAAAGACGGCACGATCCACGGCGGCCCGGTCTATTACATCACGACCGCCTTCAAGGGCGGCTTCGGAAAGTTCCTCGCGGGCTTTTTCGCCGTCGCTATCATCCTTGCGCTCGGCTTCATGGGGTGCATGGTGCAGTCCAACTCCATCGGCTCCACGTTTGAGACCGCGTTCGGCGTCCCGGCGTGGATCGTCGGCATTGCGCTCGTTGTCCTCTGCGGCGTCATCTTCCTCGGCGGCGTGCGCCGTCTCGCCGCCGTCGCGGAAAAGATCGTGCCGGTCATGGCGGCGATCTTCCTCGCGGGCGCGCTCGTTGTGCTCGTTGTGCGCATCCGGTACATCCCCGCAACGTTCGGCATGATCTTTAAATATGCCTTCCAGCCGCAGGCCATCCTCGGCGGCGGCTTCGGCTACGCGCTGAAAACGGCGCTCTCGCAGGGCGCGAAGCGCGGCCTTTTCTCCAACGAGGCCGGTATGGGCTCCACGCCCCACGCCCACGCGCAGGCGCACGTCAAGTCCCCGCACGATCAGGGCGTAGTGGCGATGATCGGCGTATTTATGGATACGTTCGTCGTGCTCACGCTCAACGCGCTCGTCATCATCTCCACGCTCTATACGCCGGACGGCCCGCTGGCAAACGGCTACACCGGCAGCGTGACCGAGATCCTCGGCAAGAGCAATCTTGCGCAGACCGCGTTCGGCACCGTGTTCGGCAGCCGCTTCGGCGCAATTTTCGTGGCGGTTTGCCTCTTCTTCTTTGCGTTCTCCACGGTGCTGAGCTGGAACCTCTTCGGCAAGATCAACGTGATCTATCTTTTCGGGCGCGAAAACGCCAAGCGGAGCACGGCGGTCTATACGGTCATCGCCCTCGTGTTCATTTTCGCCGGAACGATGATGTCCAACGATCTCGTCTGGGAGCTCACGGACCTTTTCAACAATCTCATGGTGCTCCCGAACGCGCTCGCGCTCTTCGCCCTCACCGGCACCGTTGCTGCCATCGCAAGGAACAAAACAAAAGCACAGCTGTAAAAAGAAACCGCCGCCGTTTCCTATCGGAAACGGCGGCGGTTTGCTGTTCTTTTCAGCCGATGGAATCGTCGTGGTACACCCAGTCGCGCACGAGCGTGGTCGTGTATTCGTCTGCGCCGGTGCGGCAGACGACCTGCGCGATGCCGGCGTTGATGATGAGCCGGCGGCACATGGCGCAGGGGGTCGTTTCCGGATAATAGCCGCCAGTGGCGGTGTCGCGCCCGACAAGATAGAGCGTCGCGCCCATCATGTCGCGCCGCGCGGCGGAAATGATGGCGTTGGCCTCGGCGTGGACGCTGCGGCAGAGCTCGTACCGCTCTCCGGCGGGGATGTTCAGCTCGCGCCGGGTGCAGCGGCCGAGATCGGAACAGTTGCGCCGTCCGCGCGGGGCGCCGTTGTAGCCGGTGGCGACGATCTCGTCGTCACGCACGATGATCGCGCCGAACTGCCGCCGGAGACAGGTGCTGCGCTCCAGAGCGGCCTCGGCAATGTCCAGATAGTAATTTTCCTTGCTACGCCGGTTGTCCATAGGGATTTCTCCTATCTTTTTCTTTGTTATCTTTTCCATTTTACTCTTGGCGCACAAGTTTCGTCAATGCCCTTGTTTTTTTATGAAAAAGATTATAATATAAATCGTCTCTTAGAAGGAAGGAGGGAAACGCCGTGCAGCAGAGAAACTATCAGCGGGAGATGGACGCGCTTATCGCGTCGCTTGATGCCCGCCCCCGGCTCCTTCTTCACAGCTGCTGCGGCCCGTGCTCGAGCGCATGTCTCGAGCGGCTCGCGCCGCATTTCGATATCGACGTTTTCTTCTATAACCCGAACATCCTCCCCGCGGAGGAATGGGAAAAGCGGCTCTTCTGGCAGAAGCACCTGCTCGAAACGGCGCCGTTCGGCAAAAATGTCGGACTGATCGTCCCGGAGCGGGACGAGACGGCGTTCCGCCTCGCCGCGGCAGGGCTGGAAGCAGAGGCTGAGGGCGGCGCGCGGTGCACCGAGTGCTTCGTTCTCCGGCTCTCCCGCACGGCAGAGGCCGCGCGCGAGGGCGGATACGACTATTTCGCCACGACGCTCACCGTCTCCCCGCACAAGAACGCCCCGCTTATCAACGCCATCGGCGAAAAGCTCGCCGAAGAACACGGCGTTTTGTGGCTGCCGTCGGATTTCAAAAAGCGCGACGGCTACCGCCGCAGCATTGAACTTTCGCACGAATACGGACTGTACCGCCAGAGCTGGTGCGGCTGCGGTCTGCCCGAGAATTTTTAAATATCACCACAGAAAGAGGTACCTCGTCTTGAACAGCAACGATCTTCGCGAAAAGCTCATTATCCCCGCCGTCGTCGGCGCGCTCTATGCCGCGCTCACGATGCTGCTTGCTCCCATCAGCTACGGCAATCTGCAATTTCGTATTTCGGAAGCGCTGTGCGTGCTGCCGGTTTTCTTCCCGTATACGTCCGTCGGCCTGTTTCTCGGCTGCGCGCTGGCGAACATGATCTCCACCGCCGGGATACTGGACGTCGTTTTCGGCTCGCTCGCCACGCTCTGCGCGGGACTTTGCGCGGCGGCGTGCGGGCGCGAGGCGCGGCGCACCGGCGCGATGCCGTCCGTAACGATGCGCGTTCTGGCGTGCCTGAGCCCCGTGGTCTGGAACGGCGTCGTCATCGGCGCGGTGCTCGCGTGGAGCTTCGCACGCGACGCCTTCTGGCAGAGCTTCCTGCTCTTCGGCGCGGAGGTCGCGCTCGGTGAGGCGGGCGTACTGTTCCTGCTCGGCATGCCGCTCATCTCGCTCATCCCCCGGATCTTTCATTTGGAAAGGAAGAACGCCGCATGAAATCGCTGCGCGAGCTTTACACCGTCGGGCGAGGCCCGTCCAGCTCCCACACCATCGGCCCCACGCGCGCCTGCTGTCTCTTCCGCGAGGAACACCCGGACGCCGACCGGTATGAGGTCACGCTCTTCGGCTCGCTCGCCCTGACCGGGCGCGGCCATCTGACCGACGTCGCCGTGCGCGACGCGCTTGCGCCGGTGCACACCGACATCCTCTGGAACACGGAGCGCACCGACCTGCCGCACCCGAACACGATGGAGCTGCGCGCTTACAAAAACGGCGCGCTCACCGGCGAGATGACGGCCCTCTCCGTCGGCGGCGGCGCGATCTCCATCCCCGGCCGGCCCGACACAGAGTCGCCGGAGGTCTATCCGGAAACGAGCTACGCGGAGATCTCCGCCTTTTGCAGCGCGAACCGGCTGCGGCTGAGCGATTATGTGTTTCTTCGGGAAGGGGAGGGGATCCGGGACTATCTTTATGATATCTGGAACACGATGAAGCAGAGCGTGTCCGACGGTCTTACCCGCACCGGCGAGCTGCCGGGCGGACTGGAGGTCGAGCGTAAGGCGCAGTATCTCTATAACCGCCGCCACATCGACGAGAGCCCGCAGACGCGGGAAAACCGGCTCGTGTGCGCGTATGCGTTCGCCGTAGCCGAGCAGAACGCCTCCGGCGGAGAGATCGTCACGGCGCCGACGTGCGGCGCGAGCGGCGTTATGCCCGCGGCGCTCCTTTATATGCAGGAGGAGCGCGGCTTTTCCGATGAGGCGATCGTCCGCGCGCTGGCCGCGGGCGGCGTGATCGGCGATCTCATCAAGACGAACGCCTCCATCTCCGGCGCGGAGTGCGGCTGTCAGGCTGAGGTGGGCGTTGCCTGCTCGATGGCTGCGGCAGCGCTGGCTCAGATATACGAGCTGAGCAGTGCCGACATCGAATGCTCCGCCGAGATTGCGCTTGAGCACAACCTCGGACTAACCTGCGACCCGGTTCTGGGGCTGGTGCAGATACCGTGCATCGAACGCAATGCAATGGCGAGCATCAAAGCGTTCAACGCCGTAATGCTTGCAAAATCGCTTGAAAGCAAGCACAAGGTCTCGTTTGACGAGATCGTTGAGGTCATGTATCAGACCGGCAAGGACATGAACCATGGCTACCGCGAGACCTCTGTCGGCGGTCTTGCCAAGATATATGCCGAAAAGGGAAAGTGAAAAACGCCATATCCGCAAAATCAAGCAAAAACCCATTGACAGTCACATGATTGTATGATATAATTCAAATGACGTTGCACGAAAAAGTAAACGCGCCGTACGATCTAAAGAACAACATTAAGGAGTTATCATCTTGAAAAAAGAGAGCAACAAACGGCACGATTTCCTGCGTATGCTTGCAATACTGATCATCATTATGATCTTCAAAACATTCCTCATCAACGATCTCATCGTAACGCTGATCAACGCGGTAGCGGATCCCGGTATAAACGGCAGCATCGTCAACACCTTTGTCGGCTATATTATTTCGGCAGCGATATGCGGCGTCGCTCTCGGAATTATCGCCTACCGCCGTATTGAAAACGACGGCGAGGAAAAGCGTGAATTTCTTGAATTCACCGCCGATAAAGAACCGACGAAGGAAGCTTTGCGAAGCTTCATTGCGACGCGCAAAAACATACGGCGGAATCTCATTGCCACTGCCGCCGCGCTTGTCGTAATACTTGTCTATACCTACGGCGGTCGCATCGTTGCCTATCCGATATACACCCTGCTGTTCCTACTTGATTTTTCGATCATGTTCGGCCTCAGCGCGTGGGCGGAATTCGGCGGCAGACGCCGCATCCTCCGCACGTGGGGTGCAGAAAGACTGCATAAATAACTTCCTTCCCCGCCGCGTGCGCGGGATCTGCGGGACTCGGCGGCACCATGCCGCCGAGCCGTTGTTTTAATTCGGTTCATTTATGAGCCGAATGCGGGTCCGAATCACTGCAAGACACAATAATGCCCACACGGGCAAGCCCGTTTATCGGCGGGATTCTGAACCCGGAATCGCGCGTCTGAACTGCAAAG
>OIZA01000858.1_pt1 | contig 12910 bp, 9 predicted proteins | sample 1588381 | NCBI WGS metagenome assembly OIZA01 (sample SAMN03283277) | human gut metagenome | biome: human-associated habitat; material: feces | host: Homo sapiens | place: Peru | collected 2012 | reverse complement strand
GGTGAATCTCCGTCTTTCGGAAGAGGCAGAGAAAAAACTTACCAGTTTGCCATGGTATGGTAACATACGTGAACTCCAGCACGCCATCGAGAAAGCCGTGATTCTATCTGATGGTGGAATGATTTCTGCCGAAGATATTGACGGCGGAAACCAGCAGAGAAAAGAGAAGCCCCTGGAAGAGGTTCAGACACTCGACGAGATGGAGAGCCGAATGATAGAGAAAACCATCAGGGAATGTGAGGGAAACCTGTCGGTGGTAGCCGCAAGACTGGGCATTTCACGCCAGACGCTTTATAATAAGATTAAGCGATATGGATTATAAACTAATTATAATTATCGTGCTTTTGCTCGTGGCTGTAGTAGGTTACATTCGCCTCTACCGCCACTATCGCCGCAACATCAAGAAGGTAACCTTCCTTTTTGATGCAATAGATAATGGGGATTTCTCCTTTAATTTTCCTACGGAGAAGAGGTTTAAGGAGGATAAGATTCTGCATCAGTCCCTCAACCGAATCAAGCTCTTCCTGCAACATACGAGAGAGGAGCAGATGGAGCGGGAGAAATATTACGAGCAGATTCTGAATGCGGTGGATACGGGCATCCTGGTGGTGGATGGCCACGACAACATCCTGCAACACAACCAGGCTGCCCTCCGGTTGCTCGATACGGATGTGCTTACCCACATGAACCAGGTAAAAGGGAAACTGAAGGATGAACACTTGGCAAAGCATGAGACGCAAGCCATGCTGAAAGACAAGCACGTGCGCATCATCGCCCTGAGCGACGTGAGCCACGAGCTGAGCAATCAGGAAGTGGATTCTTGGATCAAACTGATTCGTGTGCTGACCCATGAAATCATGAATACCATCACGCCGGTTACTTCCTTGAGCGAGACTCTGCTTACCCGGGTTACAGAGGATAAAGACCTGAAGCAAGGCTTGGAAACCATCCACAAAACAGGAACCGAGCTGTTGGCTTTCGTCAACAACTATCGTCGCTTCACCCATGTTCCACAGCCTCAGCCTGCTCTCTTCTATGTGGAACCATTTCTGGAAAGAATGGCGATGCTCTGCAACCACGAAGTAGAGATTTCTGTTACTCCCAAGGATTTGCTGGTTTACGCCGACGAAAGCCTCCTCTCTCACGTGGTAACGAATCTTCTGAAGAATGCCGTAGAAGCTTTCAGGGAAAAGGAAAAATTATCATTTATCCGTCTCCAAGCCTATGCCAACGTCCAGGAATCCATCATCATCGACGTGAGCAACAACGCCGGTCTCATCCCCGAAGATGTAGCCTCCCACATTTTCATCCCGTTCTTCACCACGAAGCCGGAAGGAAGCGGAATCGGTCTCTCCCTCTCCCGCCAGATCATGCGAGTAAGCGGCGGCAGTCTCTCGCTCCATCAGGACAAGGCACAGGGAATCACCACCTTCCGCATCATCATCCCATAACATAAACACATTTTTACTAGAAAAGTTTGGTGCTTATCCATAAAAATCGTATCTTTGTCCCCACAAATACAGAAGATTATGGCATTCGAAAAGGAAATCAAGGAATACGAGGATTTGAGACGCAAATATCAAACCCTTATCATCAATAAAATGGATAGAGAAGAGTACATCAAATATAACGAAGTACTCTTCTCTACCCATTCGTGCGCCATTGAAGGCAACTCATTCTCCGTAGATGATACCCGGGAACTGAAGGAGAAAGGCCTGGGGATGATTCCTGCCGGAAAGACTCTCTTCGAGGCTTTCGAAATGCTCGACCACTTCGAAGCCTTCGAGTACATGATGCAAAACACGCAGCATCCACTCGACGAGAATCTTCTGAAAGAAATCAACAGGCGGGTTACCTGCCATACGCTTTCCTACCGTTCCCCAGAAGCTATTCCGGGCGAATACACCACCACGGACATGGCTGCAGGCGATACGGTATTTGGCGACCACGAAGAACTCATCGCCAGAGTTCCCAAACTGTTGGAATCTACCGAAAAAGCCATCGTTTCGGCAGCCGTTCATCCCATGATTCTTGCCGCCCGCTTCCATGGCTTCTACGAATATCTTCATCCGTTCCGTGATGGGAATGGAAGAACAGGACGACTCATCAGCAATTACATTCTCTTAAGATTGAATCATCCTCTCCTCATCATCCCATCCGAAGCCCGCCAGGAATACATTTCTGCCCTCCGCATGATCCGTACGGAAGCAACCGACGAGCACCTCATCCGCTTCTTCTTCAAGATGGCAATACAGAGAATGGAAGAAGAGCTGAAGCAGAAAGAGGCTAACACCAAGCGATTTATGACATTCCTCTTCTAATGAAGCATAGCGTCATACGCTCAGAAGTGACAGAAGCACTAAAGCTGATTGCCCTCCGCCTCCACAATCTGTCCATCAAACAGGCGGATGGTGCGATGGGCTATCTTGGCATCATGCTCATTATGCGTTACCATGACGATGGTGGTGCCCTCGTGGTTCAGCTCGGTAAGCAGATGCATCACCTCGGCTCCATTCTTGGAATCGAGGTTACCCGTAGGCTCATCGGCTAGGATGAGCTTCGGACCAAAGACCACGGCACGGGCGATGGCTACCCGCTGCTGCTGGCCACCTGACAGCTGGTGAGGGAAGTGCTTGGCACGATGGCTGATGGCCATTCGCTTCATAATCGCCTGCACCTTTGCCTTGCGCTCTGCCTTCGGAATATTGAGGTAGGTAAGAGGAAGTTCGATGTTCTCCTCTACATTCAATTCATCTATCAGGTTGAAGCTCTGGAACACAAAACCGATTTCTCCCTTTCTCACATCCGTGCGCTCCTTTTCCTTCAGGTTTGCCACCTCGTGATTACCCAGGAAATATTTTCCCGATGTTGGGTTGTCGAGCAAACCGAGAATGTTGAGCAAGGTGGATTTGCCGCAACCGGATGGTCCCATAATGGCAACAAACTCGCCATCTTCTACTGTGAAAGATACATTATTTAAAGCAATCGTCTCCACATCTTCTGTGCGGAATGACTTGCAAAGATTCTCTATTTTTATCATTTTATTGTTATTTTTGAAGTGAAAGAAATTAAAGAGTTAAAGAAATGCTTATCTTGCAAAAAGTTAGGAATATAGGGAAAAAGACTATTGTCTTAACTCCTTGACTCCTTAACTCCTTAACTCCCGATTATTTTATTCATCCTTGAGATACTTCACCGGATTACTATTCGCCACCTTGTAGCAGTTGATGATGACGGAAAGCCCAATGATGACGAGCAAGATGATGGTAACGCCGATAAACAGCAAAGGCGTCATCGTAATCTTCTCGCTGAACGACATGAGCCATTGTCTGGCTATCAGCCAAGCCCCCAAATCTCCCACGATGATGCAAGGCAAGGCAATCTTCATAATGTCCTTCAGGAAGATGCGAAGAATATCCTTCACCTTCGCTCCGTTCACCTTTCTGATTGCAATCTCCTTGCGGCGGCGGTTCACCTCATCACTCGTATAACCCACCAATCCGAAGAGGGCGATGATCATCGTGATGATGCCGGCAACCAGGATTCCGTTGCGGAAATTGAGCTGGGAAGCATACTGTGCCTTGAACTCGGATTCATAATCATAAACGGTCACTTCATTATTCGGATACAGCGACTGCACCTCGTTCTTTAAGTCAGAGAGACTCTTTTCCGTCAAGTCATTAAACTTGACGAGCATACACCGATTAGCCCGACCATAGAAATAGACAAAAGGAGTAGCGTTCGTATCAGCATTCGACGTGCTAATCGTTCCATACCTCACATTCTTGACCACGCCACAAATCGTCATCGTTTCATCCTCATCACAATGAGAAGATACCCAAACCCTCTTACCTACGGCTCCATCTTTCCAATGTCCAAGTTTTACGAGCTTGTTAGCCAAGTTCTCGTCAATGATAATTTGTCGAGAACTATCATTACGCTCTGTGAAGAAAGATCCTTCTACAAACTCAACGTCCATCATCTTGAAGTAATTGTCATCCACTCCACCTGCATCATGAATGATTTGGATAGTACGCTTGTCGCCAGGCAAAGAAAGATTATTACCATTAAAGCTATAACTTTGCAAAGGAACACTATAGCAAGATGCCACCATATTGACATCAGGCATTCGCTTAATTTCCGATAGACATTGCGCTCGTTGGTCTTTCTCTAGTCCTTCTACAAAAACGAATGCCACCTTATCATACTTGTAACCAGGATTCAAGTTTACCATCATATTATATTGATTATTGACCACAAAGAGCAAGCTGAACAATAGCCCCGAAATGATAAACTGAACACCCAGCAAGATGAGCTTCCATTTCTTACGGTTCTCACTATACCCCCTGAAAGCAATCGCTACAGGTATCTTGCAGTAAAGCCAACCAGGCATCCACCCACCCACTAAAAGCACTAAGAGACAAATTGCTACCAATATCCAGCAACCTCGATTGAGCACCAAGACACTAACTGGGGCTGAAAGGAAATTCTCAACCGTTCCCTTGCTGAGAAATACTAAAATAGCTGCAAGAACAATCGACAAGCCAACATGTACCAACGCCTCGGAGAAGACAATGGCATGGATGTTCTTGGGTTCCGCTCCATAACATTTACGCACAGCCATCTCACGAGAACGCGTTACGAGATTACCCACGATGATGAGCAGGTAATTCATCACGGAAGTGAAAAGCAATACAAAAGCGATGATACCCATGATCCATCCCATCTTCTTGATGTAAGGGCTTTGCGTGTACATTTCGCTGAGAACGGTAAAGTCGTAATCTAATGAAATACCCGCTTTCTTCCATTCTTTCAACGGGAAGTGGTCTTGCTTCATCTTGTTGATATATGGATGAAGTTCACTTGGCTTATGCCCTTTTGACAATCGGATAAAAGACTGATAACAATCATTTCCAGTCCATTGCTGCCTTCCATCATAACCAAACATATCCCCGATACTACCCAATGACACCAACACTTGAAGGGAATGCCAAGAGGATCCCCATGGGAAACTCTCAAATACACCTCCGATAGTAAAGGTATATCCAGGATAACTTGCCATCGTGAAATGCTTACCCACAACATTGCCGCCCATCTTCGCCGCTGTCTCTGAGTCTATCATGCAATAGAATGGACGAGAAAGGACTTCTTTTGCCTTGCCAATCGTTACCTTTTGGGGAAAGACATCAAAAAAACAGCTATCCGCCAATGCTATTTTACAAGAGATTGCATTTTGGTCTTCCATATTACATTGGAAATCTCCAATAAAAACAAGTCGTGTAGCAGCCTCCACAAATGGAGCATACTGTTTGATGCCCGGAGCTGTAGCTCCTGAGGTTTGGGCGAAATTGAAAGACTTATTGCCATCGTCTCCCGGCATCGTTCCCACTTCTGAAATCTGATACGTCCTCTCCCATCCTGGAAAGTACGTATCGTAAGTCTGCTCGAAATAAATCTCGGCAATAATTACCGAACTGATTGCCAATCCGAGCGCCAGACACAATATCTTCACGAAATTGTGCTGGCCCCTTCGAGGCAGATTCTTGAATGCGTTAATAATATGATTCATATCAAATATCCTGTTTCTAGGGCGTTAGCCCAATTTATCACTAATCACTACTAATTAATCATTACTAACTAATCACTACTAATTAAAAACTAAAACTTCATTATCCTTATAAGCCTCATAGCCGCTAACGATAACCTGCTCACCTGGCTCCAAGCCCTCAATCACCTCATAATACTGAGGATTCTGGCGACCGATGGTGATCTTGCGGCGATAAGCCTTCTTGCCACTCTTGTCTAATACAAAGATCCATTGACCACCCGTTACACTATAAAACGTGCCTTTAGGGATAATTATTGCCTGCTTCGACTGACCGAGCTGCAAATCTACATAATAAGTCTGACCAGTTCGGATGTTGCCTGGACGAACGCCCTTGAAGACGAAGTCGATGCGAAACCTGCCATCTCTTACCTCGGGATAAACCTTGCGAACCTGCAGGAGATAATGCTTGCCATTCTGGTCGAAAGTGGCAGTAAGTCCCGGTTTTACCCGGTCGATGTAATGCTCATCCACCTGAGCCTGCACCTTAAAATCGCTGAGGTCGTTGATGACGCCTATCTTCTGTCCGGCAGAAATGCTCTGTCCTAACTCCACATCGAGCAAGCCGATTTCGCCCGAAATGGTACTGCGGATGTTCAACTTCTCCTTGCGCTGGCGAACCAGCTGCACATTCTTCTGCATGGCTTCCAGATTATCGCCCATCTGATCCATCTGCGAACGGCGGAGCTGTGCATCCTTCTTCAATCGCTTGCTGATGAGCGCATGCTTCTTGACGGCAAGGTCGTAATCTTCCTTTGCCTTGAGATACTCCTCGCGCGAATTAAGTTCTTCCTTGTGCAACGCCTCCTGATGCTGATAGGAACGGCGCTTGGTAATGACATCCTGCGAAAGCGACAGTTCCTCGTTGCTGTTGTTCAGACGGTCCTGCTCCATCGAAATCTGAGTGTTGCGAAGCATGTCCTGCTTTTCGGCAAGTTCGCTTTCGGCATTCAGAATCTCCAGGTCGAGATTTGAATTGCTCAGTTTCACGATCACATCGCCTTTGTTCACGTGGGCACCTTCATCCACCACTTTCTCCAGAACGATACCGCCTTCCTCGGAACTGATCTGTACCACGGAGATAGGAACCACCTGTCCATCCACCGAAACATAATCGTTGAACTGCGCCTTCTCCACGGTTCCGATGCTCAATCCCTTCCTATCCACCTTCAGGGTGGAAGAGAAATTGCTCAATCCCAACCAAATGAGGACTGCGATCAAAACCGCTCCTCCGCCAATCCATGCCCAATACTTGCGAGGCACGAGATATTTTTTCTTTTCTATCTTTATATCCATAATTTTATGTATTCAAGTTTGCAAGAGCACTCCACACGCCCTGAAAGGGCAGAAGCTCCTAGCCCAGGGTAACACCCTGGGTAATCATGGCCGCAAGCCTGTCGCCCTGTAAGGGCAAAAGCTTTAAAATTCCAGGCAATATACAAAGCTTTTGCCCTTTCAGGGCGCCTTGCTGATTGCTATTATACCCAGGGTGTTACCCTGGGCTAGGAGCTTTTGGGCCTTCAGCCCGTACCTGAACCACTTGCGAAAGTTCTGTTATTTAATTAAATTTTCTCCCTGATAATAAGCAACCAATCTCTGTTTGATTATGAGCAACATCTGCATCTGGAGTTCCTTGATCCTGCTTTCCAGAAGCGTTTGGGCTGCGGTATGAAGATCGAAGGTGGAAAGCATTCCTTCCTCAAACTTACGGCTCGACATGTGATAGGCGAGCGAATCGGAGGCCACCTTCTTCTGCATCTGATGCAACTCCTTGGCGTAACCCTCTGCATCCATTACCGCCTGGGCTATCTGGTCGTGAAGCTTGCGACGGGTTTCCTCCAGGTTCACCTGCGCCAGTTGCCAGTCGTTGCGTGCCTTCTTCATGCTGTGCCAATGGTCGCTATTATAAATAGGTATGGAAAGGGTCAATGCGAGGTATTCGCCCTGGTTATTGCGAAACTGCGAGGCAAACCCATCGTATTGCCCTTTCTGAGAGAGATTCTTATAATAGTTGGTAGAAATGCCGCCACCGAGAGAGAGTGATGGCAGCAATCTGCCTTTTGCTATCTTGTAATCATACCGTGCCCGCTCCACTTCGTATTCTGCCGACTTCAAATCGGGAGAAATATTCTGAAAGCCCTGGTAAACGGTTTCGTAGTTTACAGGTAAGATTGACGTTTCTATTTTGTCAGTCCCCAGATTCTCTACCCCATTTGGTTCTACGCTCTGGCTACCAGCTTCTTTCTCGCTTTCTTTCAGCATTCCTGATTCCAGGCTTTTCTTCTGAGAATTTGACAGAACTTCCAATTTCAGCTCTTTATCCACCGGAAAATTCATCGCGGATTTCAAGGCGAGCAGACTCTGCTTTGCCACATTCTCCTGATGCGTAAGATTGTATTCATCTTCCGCCACCTGCGATTCCATTTGCACCACATCCGGGCGCCCTTTCTCGCCCAGATCATACAGTCGCTTCATCTTAGCCAGCATCCGCTTGCTTTCGTTCAGTTTCTCGCTTGCTATCCGAATGCTTGCCTCAGCATAGGCAGCATCCACATATTTCTGCATCACGTCGATGGCTCGGTCGTCCTGAATCTTCTGCATCGCCGTGGCAGAATAATCCCGGCTCAATTTAGCCTGCTTCAAGGCGTTGATGGTGGCGAAACCATCGAAGACATTCAGTTCGGCATAAAGCTGATAGTAGTTGTTGAATGTCGTTACATTATTATAAGTATTGGTTTCCGGGTCGATGTTTCGTCCCCAGGCGTACTGTCCCTGCACGCCGCCCGTAACGGTAGGCAGGAATCCTGCCACAGCATGCTGGTAATCCTGCTTGCGCTGGCGGGCATTCACCACTTCCCGCTTCACCTCCGTGGCGTGCTCCACGGCGTATTTCATACAGTCGTCAAGGCTCCAGCTCTGTGCCGAAGCGCCAGCCGTCCAGACCAACCATCCTATCAATATTCCTATTCTTTTCATAATCTTCTTCATTTTGGCATGATAAGGACAAGCGCCGTGCCAAAACAGAATTTCTTCTGATAATCAAGTCATTAGATAAAATTTCTCATTAAACAAACTGTCCAACAATTAGACACCACCGTCTAATTGTTGGACAGAAACCGCAGCTTAAAGCTGATCATTCATCGCATCCACCACTTGTCCATCAAACAGATTGATGATGCGACTGGCGTAAGTAGCATCGTGCTTAGAGTGCGTAACCATCACGATGGTGGTTCCCTCCTCGTTCAGCTCGCTGAGCAACTGCATCACCTCCATACCATTCTTGGAATCAAGGTTACCCGTAGGCTCATCGGCAAGGATGATGCTAGGCTTGCCCACCACGGCACGGGCGATAGCAACCCTCTGCTGCTGACCGCCCGAAAGCTGATGAGGATAATGCTTAGCACGATGGCTCAGCTTCACCTTTCTCAGAATTTCGAGCACACGCTCCTTGCGCTCCGCCTTTCCCACTCCGAGGTATTTCAGCTGTAAATCCACATTTTCCTCAACGGTAAGTTCGTCGATAAGATTGAAGTTCTGGAACACGAAGCCGATGCGTCCCTTGCGATAGGCGGTACGCTCACGCTCCTTCAGATGGCCCACTTCCTCGTTATTCAACCAATACTTGCCCTCCGTAGGACTATCCAACAAGCCCAGGATGTTCAGCAAGGTTGACTTACCGCATCCCGAAGGACCCATGATGGCGATAAACTCGCCATCTTCTACTTCTATGTTTACGCCGTTCAGGGCGATGGTTTCCACCTCTTCCGTGCGGAATATTCTAGTTAAATTTTCTGTTCGTATCATCGTTAGAAATCTTTATCTCGTTAGAAATCTTTTTTAAAGTTTATGACTCATTATTCAGCCTTGATGCTGTCTATCGGATTCGACATCGCCGTACGCAGGGTGCAGCCGATAACCGAAACAAAGGCTATCAATAAGGTGAAGACGGCGCCAGCCAGCAACACCCACCAAGGGAAGGAGATGCGATGGACAAAATCCATAAGATAAGTCTGCATCAGCTTCACGCAGATAGGGATGGCGATGACCACAGCCACCAGCGAACTGACGAGGAATCTCTTAGCCAGTTGCCAAGCCGCATCCCCAATCGAAGCGCCCATCACCTTGCGCAGGGCAATCTGGCGCTTCTGCTGGTTGCCGTAATAAACCGACATTCCGAAGAGACCCAGGGCAGAAATCAGGATAGAGATGCTCATGAAGGTGATGATGAGTACCATCATATTATGCTTGTCCTTGAGATTATTCTTCAAAGTATCATCCATATACTCCGCCTCCATTTCCGTAGGAACACCCACCAATTCCTTAGCCACCTGCTTGCAGGTATTCCGGATAGCCTGCAGCGCCTGGACATGATCGCCACGGGTTTTTACCAGAACAGTCCATCCACCCTGCTGCGGGGTGAGGACTCCAATGGCATTATGCTCCGTTTTCTCATTCTCGCTCAGCGCATCTCCACTATGGTAATCGGCAATCACGCCGCACACCTCATATTCGTGTTTTCCGTTTTCCATTCTCATTCCGAACCAAGGTTTGTGGGCAGAAACGCCATAGGCACGCTTCGCATCTTCCGTCACCCAAATCTTACCATAGGTTGGCTCGCAATACTGCTCAATCACCCTGATTCCCAGCATCTTCATCGCCGTGGAATCAGCCAAGAACATACGGAGCATTCCTATCAGTTTTTCATTGTCATCATGCACGCCATTTCCCCAGCTTCTGATAGGATTGGCGTTGCCGTAAGTTGCCTCTTCCACCTCTGGAAGCGCTTTCAGACGGTTTTTGAGAATAGACATCTTCTCTGGCGAACCATCCAAGGAAGAAATGATGGAAACAATATCCTTCGTCTGATAACCCAACGGCAAATCGGCAAGATGCTTCATCTGGAGCATCATCGTTATCGCCATCACTACCAGCGTGATACTGATGACGTTCTGGGCTACGATAAATATCTTGCTGAACCACATCTTGCTGCGCATGCGGATGGTTCCCTTCACCACATCTATCGGATTGAAACGGGAAACCACGATGGCAGGAAGGATTCCCGCAAAGATGGAAATGATGACGTAAGCCAACGGCAGGAACCACAGAAGGTCGAAGGAATGGAACAGGGAGATTTTCGTATCCAACATCGAATTGAACAACGGGATGAATGCCCAGGAAATCAACAAGCCCAGCAGGAAGCAGACTGCCGTGAAGAGCGCCGACTCCTTGAGATAGCGCAGCATCACGCCCCCTACCGATTCGCCCAGCAGTCTTCGGGTAGCCATCTCCTTCGCACGGTTGCCAATCTGAGCCACCGTAAGATTGATGTAATTGAACAAGGCTGAGAGCAGCAGAACCAGCGCCACAACCAGGAGGATATTCACGAGAGTACGATTGCCATGCTTGAAAATTTCGACATCATCATCCGCAAAATGAATCTGGTCCCATCTCACAAACTGGCAGCCCCACATGAAGGTGACTCCATCCGATTCCTTCTTCCATCCCTTCCAGTAGTTCATGTATTTGCCGAGCAAGGTCTGTCTCACCTTTTCCGGGTCAGCATCCTTTGCCAGTCGCGCCACCGTGGTGCAGGAGCCAAACTGATCCATCGGCTGAGCCTGAGCTTCTATCAATTTCATCGACACGAATATATCGTATGGGTTAAGAAGGTCCTCACGGTCGAAATCCTCCATGATTCCCACCACCTTGAGTTGCAGCTTATCGCATTGGATGGTGCGGCCGATAGGATTAGCATTACCGAAGGCTTTCTTGGCAAACGATTCCGAAACCATCGCCTGATGAGCATCCGAAAGGAGATGATCAGGCGCACAACCACGGCATTTGTAACCCATGAACTGAGAGAAGTTCGGGTCGATAGCCAGATATTTTGCCTCATAATACTGTCCATCTATCATGGCTCCCTGCGGAGCATAATATTCACCAAATCTTGTCCATCCCTTGATTTCCGGGATGGAAGGAAAGAATTCCTTGGCTGTGCCCCAGGTCATTCCGAGATAATCGCCGGAACCTGCTACATAGAGTTCCTTCGCCAGTTTCTGATTCGTTCCCACACGATACTCTGCAGTAGCGTAGGAAACGAGAATCAGCACAAAAGCCAGTGCCACCGAGAGACCCAAGGCCTCTATGGTGGCATAAAGCTTGTTGCGTGATAAGAATTTCACATAACTTTTCATCATATACTCATTTATTTTTTGTTTCACTAAAATCAAACGATAAAGGAAGAATACCATCTCCCTGTTTTCGTTAGCTGCTGCAAAGTTACGGCTTCTCCCGTTTTCTGCCAAGGATTCCGGCAGCCCGAAAGGCGGATTGTATGAAATTCATACACTCTATTGTATGATTATCACACAACAATCCCGTTTTTGTTTGCCGTTTCGGAAAAAAAGCGTACTTTTGCAAACAAAAAAATTAAAGATATGAAATATGGAACCCTTCTTGTCATCGACGATAATCCGTCGATACTCACGGCGCTGAAAATCTGTCTGGGCAATACGTTCGAACGAATACTCACCCTGCCTCGCCCCGATACCGCCCCCACGCTGCTGCAACAGGAGCAGGTAGATCTCATCCTACTCGACATGAACTTCTCGCTCGGCGTAAACAGCGGACAGGACGGTTTACTCTGGCTCCGCACCTTCCGCCGACTCCATGCCCACATCCCCGTGGTGCTCATCACCGCCTTTGCCGACGTGCAGCTAGCCATCAAGGGATTGAAAAGCGGAGCCGCCGATTTCGTCACCAAACCCTGGGATAATGACGAACTGATAAGGGTGCTCAAGGATGCCATCGACAATAATACGGAAGTGGCAACCTTGGAAAATTTCGAGAACGATTACATCCGGAAGGTCGTGGATAAATGCCACGGCAACATCTCGCGTGCAGCCGAAATGCTCGGAATTACCCGACAAACCCTTTACGCCAAGCTCAAGCGATAATTCTTTATTACAATCATTCATGATTATAAACATCTGATATGAACACCATTTTCCACATATATATAATAGGTATCATACTCCTCGTCATAGGAGGCATCATCTATCTCTTCTTGCGCCATCAGCGCAACCTGAAGAGCCGTGCCTTCTTGATGCAAGAGGCTATTCGCAATGGCGATTACTCCTTCCGCCTATCCACCAAGGGATTACTCTTTGGAGAACGAGCCTTGCAGCAAGCCCTCAACGACATGGAGAACGACATCGGCAGACTAGTGGCGCAGCATGAGGTGGAATCTTGGCAAAGGCTAACCCGTGTGCTCACCCATGAGATTATGAATGCCACCGCCCCCAT
>OIZA01000856.1_pt1 | contig 12945 bp, 2 predicted proteins | sample 1588381 | NCBI WGS metagenome assembly OIZA01 (sample SAMN03283277) | human gut metagenome | biome: human-associated habitat; material: feces | host: Homo sapiens | place: Peru | collected 2012 | reverse complement strand
CGTCTTCTAATTTAAAGTCTAATTTCTCGCGTTTGTTAGAACGCTCAGCAGAAGTCCTTGCATTGTATTCCAGCTTCCATTCCTTACTGCTCCTTGGCGGATTGTTGAACAATCTTGGATTATCTTTCATAACCAAATGAACCGTGCGTCCGTATTTTGCATCAGAACAGGGAGTTTCGCAGGTACAGGAGATACAGCCTTTTTTATGACTGATTTTAGGACATTTGAATTTCATCCTGAAAAAAGCGTGCAGGAATCCATGTGAATCATGTTTTGAAGCACAGCAAAAATGAGGAAATACCGGTAAGTCACTTTGCGAATCAACAAGCATGTATAGATCATAGCCATGATAATAACAGTCACGGGAAGAATAAGGCTGTTCATCAAGTTTAAAACCAGTATTTTCCAAAATCGGAAGAAGCTCTGCAACCGTAACTTTTTCCACAGAATCAGCTTTCGTGCCTTTTGTTTTAGGCTTCTTAACCTTGATTTTAAGAGGATGGATATGTGGTGACATATGGTCATCATCAGAGTTCCATAAGCGGTTTATAAAATCATAAAAAGTGCCAACCCCTGGAGTATTACTAGGTTCAAACCCACTGAGGATGGCATAAAGGGGATTGATTTTAAGCTGGGCAGCCCATTCTGTTATCGAGGTAACTTTAAAGTCAATGGAAAGCAGATAAGAACGCCGTATAGAGGAAGGGGTTCTTGGTGCAGGGTCGAATTTAGAATATTTATCAGCCATAAAAGTATCGGTAAAAGATAAATCGAGATTCCAAAACCGCTCAATGATATCCTAGGTGGAACGAGCAAGAGCACTTGGGTCAGGATAATATTTACGAAGATTAGTAACAACAAAGTTTTGGTAGTCTGCATGACTGCCACAGTTAACAGGTAACATAAAAATCGCCTCCAATCGAAAAATATCTGCCGCCGCAAGCGACGGTTCTTATTAATCAATAGGCGCGGAGCGCCGCATTTTTCGATGAAGTTGTCAAGTGTTTTGGGCAAAAAGTGGGGGATTTTAATAAAAAAGGAATTTGAAAGCCTTGTATTTACTGGCTTAGAGATTCCGAGAGATTATGGTAAAAGATAGGAGTTTACATGAAAAAGAAAAACACCATGCCAGAGAAGGATTGGCAGCAGACCCATGAAAAAATCAGGTGGAGGGAGCTGCGTAAGCGCATATTTGTGATGGGTTTGACCGTTGCGATGGTTGCCAATACTGTAGACCTGTCCGCACTCTCGGTTTCTGCAAAGACCGATGAAAGTGAGACAGGTAAAACGACTATTGTTTCCTTTGAGGAGCTTTCAAAGGACATCACGGAGCAGACCCTGCCCATCGGTGCGCTTGAGAGCGACATCAAGTTTCCGACTAGCCTGACCGTTACGGTAGAAAAGACCACGCAGGCGGATGAAAAGGAAGCCGACGATGAAGAAGATGCTTCCGAGACGGGAGATACAGAGAAAGACGATGCGCAGAAGGATGACAGTAATGGAGATACTGCGTCCTCTGATGATAAGAAGGATACAGAATCCTCAGATGAAAAGGATGGCGATTCCGGCAATGCGGATGCTTCCGATAAGTCTGGTGCTTCTGACAATGGAAATGCAGATACAAAGGATTCGGATACATCAAAGGATTCTGGAAATTCTGACAAATCAAACAACCCAAATGGCTCTAGCAGCTCTGATACAGAGGATACACAGGCACGTGCCGACCTACCCTCTGCTTTTGGTGCGCTTATTGGCCAGATGGCGGATACCCGTCTGCCGCATAAACTCATAGTACACGCAGCAGAGAAGGACGATGCCTCTGACACGGCATCCACATCCGACGTTGCAGACAATGCAAAGAAAACCGACACAGCATCTACATCCGATAATGCAGACAGTGTAAAGACGACAGGAAGTTCTGACGCAGCAGCTTCCTCTGAGACAGAGACAACGACAGAGAAAATCCGTCTGAAAAACATCAAGTGGGAGCTGAATGTGGAAGAGAGCGACGCAGAAGAATTTGACAGCAGCGAAGCGTCAAACGGCTTCTGCTATGCCTATACGCCGGTACTGCCGGATGAAGATGGCGACGGCAACCAGCTCGTATTGGGTAAAGACGTGGAGCTTCCGACCATCTATGTGCTCGTAGGCGAATATGGGATTGCACTGCTGGCTGATGGAACGATTGAGGTAACAGAAACGGATGCTGACGGAACGAAGAAAGCCCCCTATACCGCTCGGGATCTTGCAACATGGATTAGCGAGCATGGAAGTGCAAATCTGGAAAAAGTTTCCATTAAACTGTTGAATGATGATGCATCTATAACAAGTACGCTTACCATTGATACAAGGTTGGCAAAAGAGATAGAGCTGGATTTGGATGGCCATACATTGACACTGGCTGACGGTGCACGTTTATATTTTAAAAGTGTAAATATAACAATTACCTCATCCGGCTCGAATAAGGGAACAATTACAGGCAACTATGACTATGGCAATAAATTTAAAGGGGATGGACTGGTAACTGCAGATAATGGTTCAATGCTGACAATTAAGTGTGTCACAATCAAAAATGCTGGAACCGGTTCCACAGTTGCGATGTGGGAAGGTGTGACCTGTACCATTGACAATGCAAGTATTAGTGGAAGTAGTGGTGATCAGGTAGGTATCATTACTATTGTTAAGGGTAAAGCCTGTACAATTACCAATACGAAGGTAACCGGAAATGTTTGGTCTGACTATGGCACCATTATGTTTACGGACAGCTGCTCCGACTGTACCATTGGTAATGGCGCAGTTATTGAAAATAAGAACAGTGGGGGTCGCTGCGTCGCCTTTGGAAGCTATGTTAAAAAAGGCAGCGTTAAGATTACAATTAAGAAAGGCGCTACCTTAACGGCGAATGATGGCAACGGTATTATAATGAATACCAGCTATGGAACTGTAGCTGTAAATATCGAGGGTGGAACCTTTAATGGACGTCTTAGATTGCCCGACAACAGCCAGATTGCAGGGGGAACCTTTGCCCCTGCCTCAGACAATGCGATTTGGGTTAATAATTCTAAGAAAACCCTGCAGGACCTTCTGAAGGTCGGCTATACCTTACAGTATGATGATGATGGTACCTATGCAGACCTAACAGCCAGGTGGACAGACGAAGGGAGAAAGGTAATGGCTGTTAAAAGTCCGCTCTATTTCATGACGCATCCAACGATTTCAAGCGGAGCGGAAACTGTGATGGAAAACTATACCGCTGCCGAGGCGCCTGAGCTAACCGTAAAAGCGGTATCTGGCAGTGGCAGTATCTCCTACCAGTGGTATGCTGATGAAACAATAAATGGAACAACAACCAAAGTAGAACAAACGGGGCAGGGTGCAAAAACTGCGACCTACAGGATTCCTACGGGACTTTCGGCAGGCACCTATCAATACTACTGTGTAGCGACCTGCGGTAATGATACGGCGACCTCCAAAAAGGCAGCCTTTACGGTAGAAGAAGGTGTTGCGGAAGTTACGGTAGGTGGGAATACAACACGTTATGCAACGCTTACGAAAGCAATAGCTGCAATGAAGGATGCAGTAGCTGCTACTGATGCAGACCTTGAAATTACGCTGAAAATCCTGAAAAATATTTCTGAGTCAGGAAGCGAGTGGAAAATAGATGGGAACACAAAAAAAGTCAGCTTTCGTATGGACCTCAATGGCTGTACCGTTATAGGAAATGGTCTTTATATCACTGGTGAAGGTGTAGAGGCAGTCTTTAAAGACACAAGCACTGGGCAGAATGGAACACTGAACGCCCCAATTTCTATTCAGAGCAAAGCAAAGCTTACGGTAGAGAATGGTAATTATACGAAGAACTTGAACTTTTCCGGCGGTGCGACTGGAGAATTAGAAGGCGGTCATTACAGCCAAAGTATTTATATTGGAAATACTAATAGCGACAATACAGGCATTTCCTGTACAATTACCGGAGGTGCGTATGATGGAAGTGAGGTTCGAGTATACGGCGGTGCGGCTCTTAGCGTATCCGGAGCTGATACAAAGATAAAGACTTTGCAGATAGACCACAGTATCAAGCTGCGTGCAGAAGTAACGCTTTCGGGTGGTGAGTATGAGGTAATTATTCTGGAGGCTTTTCCTGGAAGCAATGACGATTTGCTTGATGAAGAACAGCGCTATGCTATCGAGGATACACTGGCAGATGGTTATGCCTTTTATTCATCTGGTATTAAGACCGATATAGGCAGAACGGAAAAAACGCTGAACAATGTAAAGGTACTTCTTGCTGATACACCGGAGGATGCATCTTTGGCTGTTGTAAAGTTTCAGATAGAGAAAAATGACGGTGGGACAAAAACAAAGTACTTTCTGACATGGGATGCTGCTATGAGTTGTTTGGAAGCTACGGAATCGAATTTGAACAATCGGCAGGAATATGCGACGTGGAAGAAGCTGGAAATTCTGCTGCTGAAGGATGCAGAAGCTACCAGGGGTCATGTGTTGGCTAATAAAAAGTATCTCCCAGCTGAGATAACGCTGCGCTCAGAGGGTGATGCGCCACATAGCTTGACGGGTAAGGGAAACTACCTGTTTAAGACAGGGGAGCAGGATGTTACCATAGAAAATATAAAAGTGGTCGGAAACATAAGCTTTCATGGTACACAGACGCAGGATGCCGCTTTACTGCGGCTGGGCGAGGGCGTAGATGGACTAAAAGATGTAGCGGTTCCTTCTGGCAAGGCGGAGATAGTCATAGAGAAGGGAGCAAAAATACCTGATACGTTTTCGGGAGATGAAAGTAATCTGGATGCCAGCATCTACTGCAATCATGACACTGCTGATATTTCCAGCAGAATAGAGAGCGGAACCAAGAAATTTAAGGTATGGTTTCCGATAGAGCTGGGTGGTATCGCTCTGCCCACAGACGGAGAAAATGACACAAATGTCACACAGAGGGACGGTGCAACCTACGGATTGTACAGTAATGGAGGTACGACAGACCAGAAAATTAAGGTCACGGGCGAGGTCTGCTCTTATGAGCCTTATGGCGGCAATGCAGTAACGATAGAAACGACAGACCTTTCCTTTACGATGCCGTCTTCTAAGGTAACCCTTAAGGCACATACGAAGGATGACTATGGCTATTGCAGCAACTGCAAAAGGACTGACCTTGCGGAAGCCTATAAAAATGGACACCTTCATATCGAAGGTCTGGTAGGCCGTACCTACGACAGCTATCCGCAGGTGATGACAGGAGTTACACTGGATACTGCGAATGGCAATAAGTCGCTGACTGGGCCCTCATATAAATCAGGCAGAGAATTGGCACAGGATTCCACAGACCCTGCAAATGCAGACATTTCCAAAGCAAATTATTATGTGGTCTATGCCAATAATATAGACTGCTACAGGAATGAAGAAGGTGGAAGCGATTTCAAGGCTGATGAAGCACCGAAAGTTACGATCACCGGACAGGGCAGCTATTACGGCACGATTGAGCACTATTTCACGATTGGATATGGTGAAGTTGTGGGAGAAGGCTTTAGTGGCTATCAGGGAACCTATGATGGGAAAGCCCATGGAGCTGTTCAGTATGGAACCGTCAGACTTAAGGCAGACGCTGTTGATAGCCAGACAATGATTCCGGTTGCTGATGGGCTGATCGTACCCTGTACTGGAAAAACAATGGAAACGGATGGATTTGCCAGCAATTTTACCTATTATTTTGTACTTATGTATTATGAAAATGGAGTTTCTCAAGGTTATAAACAAATAAATGATCCGGTTACAGAGAATCATATGATAACCAATGCCGGAAACTATACAATTTATGTTTTAATACATGAAGCTAGAAAAAATATGTGTGCTTCTCCCCCTATTGTCGTGAAAGCGACCATTGAGCCGAGAAGTTTAACAGATTCCGTGATCCATCTGGATGATATAGGTATCACGGTATATTACACCGGTATGCCGATCATTCCTGAAAACTGGGATAGAGGAATCACAGATTCAAACCGGAAAAATGAGCCGGGAAATGACCAGGGAGTTCTGGACAAAGACAAAGATTTCACCGTAAGTGCTGAGAATAATACGGAGGTGACAAACGGTAAGAGAGATGGAAAGATTACCTTTACCGGAATTGGCAATTATAAGGGTGAGCTCGTCAGATACTTTGACATTGCCCATGCGTTTACTCTGGCACAGACCACGGTATCCAAGAATTGTTGGTACAATGAGGATTCCAACTGGTGGAAAAACGGCATACCTGCTACGTTTACGGAAAATGATGTAACATCAGACAATCCAGTATCTGACTGGAAAAATATAGTATATCGGACCGCCAAAGGAAAATATGCCATTGTAAGCGATGAAGTTGTGTTTTATGCAAGCCTGGAAGATGCGGTTGCAGGCAAAAATCCGAGTTATACCTTTAAGGAAGAAGGCACGCATACCGTAACTTTATATGGAAAAGACCCATGGAATCAATCTATTGTTCCTGTAGAGATTACGATAAACATTGATACCACCGCACCGACCTGGGCAGATGCAGATGGCAAGGAAGATGGTTATGGCATCCAGATCAAAGATAACTGGTGGAGAACACTTTTAAATAAGATCAGCTTCGGACACCTCTACAATGATACAACACTGGATATTAAGATTCATGCAAACGATGCAAAAGAGGGCGTGAATAAGGTAAGTGGGGTATCTAAGTATTACTATTATATTGACCAGATCACAGACACTGCTTCGGCAACGGGAAAGACCAAAGCAGAACTGGACACTCTGGCAGCCGATGGTAAATTTACGCAGGTAGATGCAGGAAACTGGCTGTCGGACAGTGCAACCATTCATGGCGCATTAGGCGAGGATGGTAGCTATGTAGTCTATGCTTATGCGATGGATAACGCAGGAAATCAGAGTGATTATATCTGTACCGATGGCATTGTGGTGGATGCACAGGCTCCTGTAGTAAAAATAGCTGACCCGAAAAAAGAAGACGGAACTCTGAAGGATACAGAGGCGATACTCAAGGTTAATTTAAGCGAAGATGCAACGCTGATGTGGTTCTTTGTATCCGAAGGAGTATTTGACGGGGTTACTGACTACACCTACGACGACTGCAAAAGAGATATTGAAAGTTATATGAAAGGTGAGCCAAAGTACCCACAGTTCGCTGTCGAAAACGATGGAAAATGGGCGCCCCGCAATGGGTGGAATTTTAAACCGGACGAAAATCTTTATTGTGGACAATGGGAAGTTCGTACGGAGGGACTTAAGTATAGTAATGCTAACCAAAACTTTGTTGCGAGTTGGACACCTACAATCTTCAAAACGACAGGAACAAAAGGTGATAATAAAATTGAAATAGGTAATTTTGGAAAGCCGGACGTTTATTTTCCATTGTATCCAAGTAAGAAAACTGCAGTCTGGATAGCAGCCATTGACAAGGCAGGCAATATAACGGCATTAACGGAGCCTGCTATTGAATTTACCACTGCAAAGCCGACTCCGTATGTAAAGACTGCACCGGTTCTTTCCGGTACTTATGGTAATACGGTATCTGCCATGTTTGCAAAGGCAGATATGACAAAGGCAGTTGTGACAGCAGGACTAAACAGTGACACGAAGATTGAGGGTACATGGACTCTGGCAGCTGAGGATGCAGATAAGCTTCCAACAGTCGGCACAAGTGAGAAATACTTGCTTGTCTTTACACCGACAGGAAGTGATGCAGATACTTATGATTCTGTGACCTGTGAAGTGACACCGGAAGTTTCCAAGAAGCAGATTACCGTAGTGATTGCTGATAAAGAAAAATTCTATGGAGAGACAAACCCTGCACTTACATGGAGTCTTGCCTCAGGTGATGCCTACCAGGACAATGTTTTGGTAGCAGATGATACCGAAGAAGCACTTGTCATCAGCTTATCAACTACTGCGAAAGACAATTCAGATGTTGGAACCTATGCAATTACAGGCTCATCAGATAGTGCCAATTATGAAGTATCCTTTATTGGAAAAGGTTCAGATGGCAAGAGTGGTATTCTTACAGTAAAACAGGCAGCTAATAGCTTTACTACAGAACTTAGCTGTTCTGATTATACTTATGCGAAGGATGAGACACCAATACCAAATGCAGCAGCAAAATTCGGTACAGTAACTTATAAGTATGCAACAGCAGCTTCAGATGGTACTGCATATAAGGCACCTTCGGACGCATCTGCATATGCAGATGCCATACCTGTAAATGCAGGAAGCTATGCCGTAAAGGCTTATGTTGCAGAGACAGATAACTATGCAGGACTTGCAAGTGATCCGGTCGTATTTACGATTAACAAAGCAGCTTCACCGAACATTGGTGATGAGGAAAAGAGTTATTCGTATGTAGCCGGTTCACATGACAAGGCAATTAGTGTGGATATTGCAGGAAAGCTCCCGACAGATAGGGGAACTACAGCATACGCATTAACAAATACGTATAACGAGCAGCTTTTGAGTGATGTAGCAGTAGATCAAGACGGAAACCTGACCTATAAAGTGAAAGAGGCAGATGAATCTCAGGTTGGAGCTACAGCTACAATCAAAGTGACAGCTTCTATGCTAAATTACGAAGATGCTGTATACACTATGACAATCAGGATTACGGATAAGAAGCTTGTTACATTAAAGAGCGGAAATACGGTATCTGTAAATGGAAGCAATGCACTTACATATGGAGACAAGCTTTCTAAGCTTAACTTTAGCAGTGTTATCTTTGTGGAAGCAGATACAAACACCGGAGTAGAGGGAACGCTCGAATGGGCTGATCCGGACTGCATGCCGACTGCAGGAACAACACAGGCAGGCTGGGTATTCAAGCCGGCTGACAGCAAACATTACGAGCAACTCACCGGAACAGCGGCTATTACAGTAGCCAAGGCAACACCGGCAGTAGTAACAGTTCCAACTGTAGCAGAGCGTGAATACAATCCTGCTGTAGCACTTGCTGATTCTGATATGACAGGCGGCAGTGTGACAGGGGCAGATGGCAATGAACTTGCCGGAACATGGAGCTTTACAGGAACGAGTATCATTCCGACTGTAAATAACAAAGGCTATAAGGCAGTATTTACACCTGATGACACAAACAATTACAGTACGGTAACCAGAACAATAACAGTTAAAGTAACTAAGGCGACACCGGTAATTGCAGAAAAGCCGACAGCAGGCGCACTTACCTACGGACAGGAACTTTCAGACAGTACCCTGACCGGAGGAAAAGCAGTTTATCAGACAGCAGATGGAACTGAAATCACAGGAGCATTTGCATGGAAGAACGGCAGTATCAAGCCTACAGCAGCAGACAGCCAAAAGACAGAGTATGATGTAACATTTACACCATCAGATAAGGATAATTATAATGCTGTTGATACAAAGCTTACACTTACTGTAAATAAGGCAGCTCAGGCACCGAACATGCCGCAAGCTGCAATGGCTCCGGCACACAGCACAAAGAAGGTTGGCGATATTACGCTTCCGGATGGATGGAGCTGGCAGGAGGCTGATAAGGACACGGCACTTGCAGATGGTGTGGCAGTGACAGCGAATGCAATTTATACAGGAGCTGACAAGGGCAACTACGAGACAGAAAGTGTAAGCATTACGATTACAAGAAGCGAATGTGATCACACACATACTGAAATACGGAATCAGCGGGAAGCAACCTGCACGCAGACCGGATACACGGGAGATACCTATTGTACGGATTGTGATAAACTTCTGAGTACCGGAAAAGAGCTGGCGGCATTGGGACATGATTATAAAGCAACCGTGACAAAGCAGCCAACGACAACCGAGGAAGGCATCAGAACCTACACCTGCACCAGATGCAACAGCAGCTACACAGAGAGCATTGCGAAGCTGCCGGAGGAAAAGCATACTCACAACTATACGGGAAGCATTACGAAGGAAGCAACCTGTACAGAGGCAGGGGTAAGGACGTATACCTGTTCTTGTGGAGACAGCTACACGGAGAATATTCCGGCAACAGGACACAGCTATGTATCAAAAGTGACGAAGGCTGCAACGACAACAGAGGAAGGCATCATGACCTACACTTGCTCCAAGTGCGGACACAGTTACACACAGCCTATCGCTAAGATCAAGTCCGATGACAGCAGCAAGGATAATGGTAAGGACAACGGCACTTCAATTAAGCCATACATCAAGGACGACAGCGGCAAGGAAGGCTGGGATGTTATCAAGCCACAGCTTGCAGAAGCTAAGTCAGGCGATACAGTAACAGTTGTCATGAATGGAACGACGGTAGTACCGAAAGATGTAATTGACAGTATCAAGGGCAAAGATACAACACTTGTTCTGGATATGGGAAATGGCCTTTCCTGGAAGATTTATGGAAAGGATATTACTGATGCAGCTGGAGATATTGATTTTGATGTGACAGTCGGAGCCGACGCCGGAAAATCCATTCCTGTGGATGTGATCAATAACGTGACCGGGGAACATTCTTCCTTGAATCTGACTCTTGCTTATGACGGAGAGTTTGGATTTACAGCCACACTGACCGTCAACATGGAATCAAAGAATGCAGGACTGTATGCGAACCTGTTCTACTACAATGAACAGGCCGGAGAACTGGAATTTATCAGCGCCGGACAGATTGATCCGGATGGAAATGTGGAACTTGTATTTACCCATGCATCAGATTACACGATTGTTGTTGATGCCAAGATTATGAGTGATAACGGTCAGGCAGACAACAAATCTGATGAAACCATTCCTGCACCTAAGACAGATGACAGCACTTCAAAATATGCATGGAATAATACGATAATCATTATTATAGGTATCTGTATTATACTGATTGTTTTTGGAGCCGTATTCTATGTAAGAAAAAAGAGTGGTTCAGAGGAAGAATAAGTATCTTACATAGTAATTGAATAAAAGTGTGAAGGTGGGAGCGTAAGCGCCCACCTTTTACAGTTGAAGAAGAAAGAGAATATGAATCCGGAAATTGCAGCTTTACTGGTAGGACTGATGAATGGCTTGATAAACAGGGAATATGATCAGGTGTTTCCGGAAGAGCTTACATAAATTGGAGTTTGCATGGGAATTCTATAAGGAAACTCTTAGTGTCTATTGAAAAATGTCCCGAATAATATACGATATTTGGGACAAAAAGAGGCGGTCAAAGCAGCAAATGGAAATAAGTAATGTTGATATAATGTCTGAGTAATGTCATATATTGTTTCGGAGCCTCATCTTACTTTAAAATAGATGGAAAATCCTGTGAATTTCCGTACATAATGTGTTAGTAATGTTGTTGTAATGTTTAGTAATGTTTGATATAGTTATGTCAAGAACATTGTTAATGGAGGAGATTCATGAAAATCAGAGAGCTATATCCAGATGTTATTACAGAAGATACAAGTTTTGAATATAAAGCGGTGTTAAATCCGGATAGTCCCATTAAATGGGCAAAAACTCTTATTGGATATGCAAATGGTAAGGGAGGAACATTATTTGTAGGGGTATCAAACGATGGGGAGGCCTTTGGAATTGATCTTGAAGAAGTTGATAAAACAAAACTCTTAATTTCAAGGATTAATGACAGACATATTTTCCCACATATTAAGATTTCCTATATGATGCGGAGCGTGGATTCTAATGCAGAACATTTTGTACTAGCCGTTAAAGTTGCTCCAGCAGACTCTGTGATAAGATATAGAGAAGGAGATTACAATGAAACAGTTTTTATAAAGGGAGATGGAAATGCGACTCCTGCGACACCAGAAGAAATTATTTCACTTTCAAAGAGAAAATATGGTGTAGATAATGAGACAAGCGAAGTGGAATATACGGACAATAAGTGGTCAGAATACCTTAATCTTTGTAAGGAATACAGACAAGATAAATCCGCTCCAACAATAAAAGAATTGCAGAACGAAGAAATTGTTTCTAAGGATGGGTATGCGAAATCGGGCTTTATAATGTTTTCTGACAACTATAGTGAAGATGATACAATGATATGTTGTCGGTTGTGGAAAGGTAAGAACAAGACAGGGGTTGTTTTGGATAGCAGCAGGTTAAGAGGTTCTATTGCAAGTGTTTTTGTAGGTGCATTAAACTTTATTGAACGAAATACCAAAACGGGATGGGTAAAAACAGAAAATGGAGGACGGGATGAAATCAGATCGTATCCTAAGGAAGCTGTAAGAGAGGCATTGGTAAATGCGATAGCTCATAGGGATTATTCTATTTCAGGAACTCAGATTGATGTTGACATATATTCCGATAGAATAGAAATAGTTTCACCGGGATCATGGTTACTGCCTAAAGATTACAATGCATATCCAGCGGGGGCAATACCATCTATCAGGCGAAATGCTATCATAGCAGCTTGTCTGGATGTGGCAAATCTGATGGAGAGAGGTGGAACCGGCTTTCAAACCATGATAGAGGCTTACAAATCAAGTCCTGAAGAAATTCAGCCGGTAGTATCTATATATCCTGGATTTTTGAATTTGAAATTATTCGACAGATTATATAGGGATGAAGTTATAGAACTTGATTTGGAAGGACTTACTGATGGAGAAAAAGTTATGGCTATTCTTAAGATGGAAGGACCAAAGCCAATTAAGGAACTACAGATGTTTCTCAACTACCGAAGCAGAAGCCAATTCTTAAATGAGGTTATAAACCCTCTTATGAAATCAGGAGAGATATATAGGGATGGCAAGCCAAAATCACCAACGGCACTTATTAAAATCAAAAGATAAAAGTAAAATATAATTTGGTCAAAAACTTATCGACATTCGACCTATCACACGATATAATGTAAGTAATCTAATAGAAATATTGATCAATCATTACCGACGGTAACAGGGAATGATGGTCATGTTTATGAATTTTGATGTACACATTAGTTAATCCCATACG
>OIZA01000855.1_pt1 | contig 12959 bp, 8 predicted proteins | sample 1588381 | NCBI WGS metagenome assembly OIZA01 (sample SAMN03283277) | human gut metagenome | biome: human-associated habitat; material: feces | host: Homo sapiens | place: Peru | collected 2012 | reverse complement strand
AGGTGGAACATTCCAGACACAGATCTTTTGATAACTTCATTGTTTAAGTTTCGGAAGTTAATGAGAGAACCTACTTAGTGGCAAAGAAAAAGGCATAGAAGTTTCCGTATATTGCGGAAAATGAGTATCTTTAAGGTGTCTAACAATAAAATACTCGACTCCTATGCCTAAGCACAAAAGTACAAAGAATTTATCAGAGATTGGCACATTCTTCAAGAAAAATGATGCCACGAGTGCAATGTTTAATATTATGAACACGATAAAGAGCCTTCGCATGTCAGAGAAACTGCTGTTCGGTCGGCAGAGCAGGTGCAACCAGTTGTACCGCCTGCTTGATGTGTTCATCGCTTTGTTGATAGGTCCTTGTTTCATGATTCGTAATCCTTACAATTATGCCGGTTCCCCACTAAGCAGCTTGCTTGGCTGTGGGAAGGACGTGTTCTATGATTTCCTGTGTGATGTCCGCACCAACTGGCGTAAGCTGATGTACTATCTCACTCTTCAGTTGTGGAACAAGATAGAGGTGCGTTCTGACCACAAGCGCGAGATTACCTGCCTGATGATTGATGACACCGATTTTCCCAAGACAGGCAAACGTATGGAGAACATCGGCCGTGTCCACTCTCATCTGGAACACAAGAACATCCTTGGTTTTAAGGCTCTCCTGCTTGGTATAACGGATGGCTTCAGCCAGATGCTCCTCGACTTTGCCATTGTCGGAGAGAAGGGGAAGAAGGGCAACTACAGCATGACCAAGAAAGAACTTGAGAGGCGTTTCGTCAAGGAGCGTAGCGAGGATGAACCTACGGCAAAGCGCGTCAAGGAGTATGACACTGACAAGATAACGCTCGCCATAGAGATGATACGGCGTGCCATCAAGAAAGGCATCCGTTTCCAGTATGTCCTTGCCGACAGTTGGTTCTCCTGCAAGGAACTTATCCGTTTCATCCATTCCCGCCACTTTCACTGCCATTATCTCGGCGCACTGAAGGTTGGAGAGAAAGGCGTTGCCAAGTACAGGTTCGGGAAGAAGGACATGACTGCTCCTGCGCTCATCAGACATCTCAAAGACAGAAAGGAGATGAAGTACAGTCGCAAGCTCAAATGCTGGTATGTCACCGCTGATGTACGCTTCGGTGACATTGCCGTCCGCCTCTTCTTTATACGACGCAGCAAGCGTGGTCCATGGGGAGGACTGATAACGACCAACACCAGCATAGACTTCTTTGAGGCATACAGGATTTACAGCCGAAGATGGTCGCAGGAAGTCATCCATAAAGAGGCCAAGCAGCTGCTTGGACTGGGCAAGTGTCAGGGACGTAACTTCACAGAACTCATCGCTCACACGACTATCGTCTGCCTGCAATACAACATCCTCTCCTTTGTCAAGCGATTCAGAGACTACGAAACCATCGGAGGACTCTTCAGAGAAGTCACAAGGGATTCCCTCGAACTCACAATCACACAAAGAATCTGGGAGACAATCGTAGAGATTGTCATTGCCTTTGCCAACCTCTTTGGCCTTACAGACGAAGAGGTCTTGATGGTGGTAGTGGAACGGTCCGATGAACTTGCACATATCTGTGAAAATTTCAAATTGAAAGCAGCATAATCAACTTCCGAAACTTAAATTTCATTACTATTTGATATCAAAACGTGAACGGAGAGCTATGAATTTTAGATAATTTATACAGTATTAAGAAAAAGAAGTAGCAAACAAACTCATAATAAGTTTGTTTGCCACTTTATAAATAGAACAATTAAAGACCAATACGGACCTTCCTTTCTTGTTGTACTATAGTATCTGCGTAGAATTCTCCCGATTTGATAGTGTTGTTTTCTTTTTGAGATTTATCACTTATATCCTTTTCTGGAACAGGTGGTGCCAATTCTAACTGTATTTTTCTGTCCAATGCTGCCAGTTCCGCTTTAAGACCTTTCAGTTCTTCCTCTTTCTTCCAAGTCTTGCCAGCTATCTCTTCCAGTTGCGGTATTTCCTTTTCCAAAGCCTTGCATCTTGAATCATACTGCTCAATGTAGCTTGGTATCTTCTGTAAGGCATTCAGAAAGTTGTTTGCCGCTGCTATCGGGTCCGACTTGGCAATGTGACCGTAGTTGTACTGGTACTTGTAATTGCCCTCGACAAAAAAGCGGTTGTCAACAAATGGAAGACCATTCTCGAAACTTGTCTCGCTGACAATCTTGACAGGGAATCCGTAGATTTCTCCAATCCGCTTGTATTGTCCGCCAGTTGTCTCTTTCTCCGCCAACATTTGCAGATGCTTTCCTATAACCTCTAAGTTCGTGGACTCCACACCATCAAGAGTGATGAGGTTGAGGATGTTTCCGTCCTTGTCTTTCCTGGCTTTGCCCATAAACTTGCCGTAGTCCTCGGTCATTCCCTTGAGAGAGGCTTTGTTGTTGCCCAGCTCTGCCGTCTTTGACTGCAATTTTGTTTCTGAGTCACGCTTGCCCTTGTTAAACGATTTGCGCTCACCCTCCAGAGAAGCAATCTTCTTCTCCAACTTCGCCTTGTCAAGTAAGTCGGTATTGCCTGAGAGAATAGCCATGTACTCGGAAAAATTCATGCCCGATTTCTCGTCCATTGCTCCCTCGTCAATGGTTCTCGCCCCCAAAGCTCCGCTTTTCAACTGCGAGATAAAAGTCTGCTTGCAGTGCAGGAGGTTAAACTTGTACGAGTCAAGCGACTTTTCCACCGCATAGATGATAATGTCCACCTTATTGTCAGCGTATAACTTAGCTATCTCGTTGCCAGCACGAACGCCTCGACCATTGCGTTGTTCAAGATCTGATGGACGATCGGGTAGGTCAAGGGCATTGCTGCCCTCTTCCCCCCTAAGAACCGTACATGAGAGTTTCCCCTCATACGGCTCAAGCTTTTCTAAGCCTCTGTTTGTATGCAGAGACCGGCTCAAACTACTTCTTGTTTCCATTTGATTTGCGGGATAATTTAAAACATTCATCATGAACCAACAGATTGCATTTCTTTCCGTTTTGAATGGTTGGCATGACATTCCATGCCTTGTGCGTATCAATAGGCTCACCGCATATAGGACATTTGCGTCCTTGCTTTTCCCATAGGTACAGCAGTGACTTGCGTCCTTTTAGCGTAACAAGCATTTTCGACTTCTTTCTTTTATAGAAGTACAGACGACAGTCTGCATCAAACGGGTTCATGTCTCCTTTAATCTGCGTGTATTGCAGGAATGGAAACGATGAAGTCAGAGACAATAATGTCAATTGGTCTTCCTTTCCGTTTGGTTTCTTGAATTTTGAAGCGAAAGTCCATTTGTTCCCTCGAATGTCATGCCAATATCGGTCTTTTATCCACCGTTTCCCTTTCTTGGAATGACGGCGTTTTGCCCATTGCCATAGTGAGAGGAATATCTGATGGTCGATTCTGTGAAATGAATCACGTGTCGCTCCATGCTGATAATAACCTCCCCATCCTCGGATTTTAGAGTTCAATATTCTGATTAACGACTCCTGTCTGCAACCCTTGTTCTCCTTAATTACCTTACGGATATTCTCCATAAAGCGTTTCTCGGATTTCTTTGTCGGCTTGGTCAATATGTCCTTGCCGTATTTGCGGATATTAAAGCCAAGAAAATCAAAACCGTCATGCACGTTGGTTATCACCGTCTTTTCCTCTGATAAGGTCAGACCTCTTTCAGACATAAATTCAGCAACCAATGGCTTGATTTCATTTTCAAGAGTTTCCTTGTTCTCGCAAGTGATGATAAAATCATCCGCATAACGTACAAGGTTCACCATTGGTGAATACAACTTACCATTAACATGATGGCGCTTATATCTATCTGCAAGAGCTTTCTGCAATCCGTCCAAAGTCATATTGGCAAGTGTCGGAGAAATTATACCACCTTGCGGTGTTCCTTCCTCGGTCGGGAACATTTGCTTGTTGAAAACATAGCCACATTTCAACCATTTTCGGAGTATTGCCTTATCCATTGGGATATTGGCAAGTAACCACTCATGGCTGATATGGTCAAAACACCCTTTTATGTCACCCTCCAAAATCCATTCGGGAGAATATCCCTTTCGGAGAATGTTATGACATTGCTGTACTGCATCCATACAGCAGCGTTCCTTGCGGAAACCGTATGAACGAGTATCAGCTGTAGTTTCTGATACAGGCTCCAATGCCATAAGATAGAGTGCTTGCATGGCTCTGTCTTTCATTGTCGGTATTCCCAACGGTCGCAGTTTGCCGTTGCTCTTCTTGATATGAACTCTTCTCAGCGGCATTGGCTGGTAGCCTCTGCGTTTGAGTTGGGTTATTGCTTGCGTTTTAGCTTTAGGGGTATCCCATATTTCTTTGTCAACCCCAGGAGTACAACCACCCCCGTTAGAAGTAACCCTCTTTACGGCTAAGGCTTTTGCGTAAAAAGAGTGGGTAAGCGTCCATTGCAAGGCTTTCACCTTGTTATGTCTGCCTTCCTTCTGAGCCTTTACAATACGAGCTTGAAGCTTCTTAACAGCTTGCTCCGCCTTAGTCCAGTCTATTCTGTCCCAATTTGATTGCAGGTTGTCAGTCGGCGCACACGATTGGTCGAGGAGATTTTCTTTGATTTTATCGTTCATTTGCATTCCTACTTTAAAAAGTTCTAAAAGTTTATTGTAAAGAATTACCATTTGGCTAATGTTGGGTATTTGCCTCCCAAACATTACCACAGAAGTCTGCCCACTTTCGTGGTAGGTTGATGTTGTCCCTTGTCAACTCGTGATAAGTGGCTCAAACCCTATCCGTCCCATTACAGAACGGCATTCGCTTTCTCTGTTATCTTATACCTGCACATCATTCAGCATCCATTACTTTCAGCTTACCTGTCTTTTGTCTGACAGGAGATGTACAGGCTTACCATGTTCCACATAGATAACTAACGGATAGGTTAGGTTCTGTCTCATCCTCCGACGGTCTTTACATCCGTGTAATCCTACCATGGAGAGGATTATCTGACCGCATCCCATTTTGGGTAGAGTGTATCAGTATCTTGCACTCTTTTACGACATTACGAAGTTTACTAACAGTTCGCTTACGCTAACCATACTATCCAGCCTCGCCACTCTACGGTATGATACTAACCATACTTGACTTCCCCTCACGGTTCTGTCTTGTCTTGCGAAAGTGTACTTTGTCCCGACCGCTTAATACAACATTAAGGTGCATCGGTCGGTAGGCTACCGCTGACGGAACAGCGGGTTAAAACTGATACTTAAAGTATCATTCCAACAATTATCTATGCGACTTCATGTCGCACCCAGGGCGTATCACAATGATGAATCGCCACACACCGTTTTTGTGCGTTTACGCCTGTACCCAACATGGATGTAGAGCCGAATAATACTCGTACCGAACCCTCGTTCATGGCAGCTATCACCGTCTTTCTCGCTCTTTCGTTCTTGCATTCCTGAATGAAGCGGATTTCAGATGAAGGTATTCCATAATCCTCTATCAGCTTACGCTTGATTTCAGAATACACGTTCCATTCGCCCGGTCGGTATGTTCCCAAATCAGAGAACACAAACTGCGTACCCTTGTGGTTGTCATAGCGTTTGTAATAGTCCGCTATCATCTTGGCACAATGGCTCGCCTTGTTGTCGGGATGGTCCTCACAAGTCGGGTCTATCATGCGCATATCGAGAGCCATCTTTCGGGCATAGTCCGTAGCAATGAGCATCTTTGCCTTCTCTTCCGTTTCCGACAATGGCAGTCTGCCGAGGATGGTGGCATCACCCGTCTTGGCAAACTCCATCAGCTTTTGGATAAAGTCTTCCTGCTCGGGTGTCGGCGGTATGTTATGAAGGATCTCGTTCTTCTGTGGTCTGTCCACACCAACCGCCTCCGCCGTACGATAGTCGGTTATCTCGTTGTAGAAAGCAGCAAGCTCCGGTACCTTGATGAAGTATCGGAAACGTTCCTTCTGCACGATGTTGTTGGTGACGTTAAACTCGAAGTCGGTAGTCTTCTTGGCGAAGATTGCCGCCCACGCATCGAAACAGCGGATGTCCTGACGCTCCAGTTCCTTGGGGCGCAGGTACTTGAAAAGCAGATACAACTCTGTCAGTGAGTTACTGATAGTTGTTCCCGACAGGAATGTCGCTCCCAAGTCTCTGCCTGTCCGCTCCTGTATGGTACGGATGGCAAAGAGCATGTTGAGTGCCTTCTGGCTTCCCTCGCTGTTGCCGAGTCCTGCTACACGGTCGTGACGGGTGTTGAACATGAGGTTCTTGAACTGGTGGCTCTCGTCCACAAACAAGTGGTCGATGCCCATCATGCGGAAATCCACCACATCATCGGTGCGCTGCTCGATGCTGTAGGCTATCTTCTGCAACTTCACCTCCAGGTTCTGCTTTCGCTTTTCCAAGCCTTTGAGCATTCCCCTCGACACGTCTTTGCCCTGCGTGCGTATCACTTCCAAGTTTTCCTCCACGGTATCAAGCTCAGCCTGCAATATCTGCCGCTGGAGTTCTGGCGATTGCGGTATCTTCCCGAACTGGTCGTGCGACATGATTACACAGTCATAGTCGTTGTTCTTGATGTTGTTGAAGAAACTGACACGGTTCTTGGTGGAAAAATCCTTCTCCGAGGCATAGAGTATCCTCGCATGGGGATAAGCCGTCTGATAGGTGGCAGCTATCTCCGCGACATTGGCTTTCAGTCCGATAATCATCGGCTTGTGAGCCATACCGAGACGTTTCATCTCATGCGCAGCCATGCACATGATGAGGGTCTTGCCAGTTCCCACCTCATGGTCACATATCCCGCCGCCGTTCTGCAAAAGCATCCATACACAGTCCTTCTGACTTGGGTACACACTCTTGATGCCATACTTTCCGCCAAGGGCTTTCAGATCCAAGCCGGGGAAGGTCTGGTGAGAACCGTCATACTTCGGACGCACGAAGCAGTTGAACTTCCGGTTGTACATCGTGGTCAAGCGTTCCTTAAAGGAGTCAGACTGCTCTTCCAGCCATTCAGTGAACCCGTTGCGGATTTCGTCAATCTTGGCATTGGCAAGCTGTATGCCCTCGCTGTCACGCACCTTGATGTCGTTGCCGTGTTCATCCTCACCGATGCTCTTCATCATGTCGGGACAAGTGTTGTGCAGGGCATGTTTCAGAAGACTCATGCCGTCATAGTGGCGGTAATATCCCTTCACCATATACTCATCCGTGATGGCCATGGTCTTCATACTGCATTTTGCCGAATATTCGTCCATGCTGTCGGAATAGACGATGCTGACCTGTGTATTGAAGAGGTGGCTCATGTAAGCGGAATACACACCTGTAGGTATCCAACGCTCACCGAAGTTGAAGTCCAGGTCCTCAAAGGCTATCGGTTCGGGAATGCTTGCCTTCAAGGCTTCCAACGACTCCCTCACGATTGCATGGTCGGGATTTTCCTTCAGCCATTCTTCTATACGCTCCGCTTTCTCTATGACATTGCCAGCAATGAAGCGGTCGGCTATCTCGTAGCCGTCTATGAGCGGATTGTAATAGATGCGCCCTTTAAGCGCTTCCGTCAGTTCCTGTTCCGGCATATCCGATAATTCTGTCATATACGGCAAGTCGATACGGCCGAACTTGTTGAGCGAGGCAGTGAGCGCTTCCTCTGGTGAATCCACATGGCTGACCTCGTCAAGAGAAAAAGAGACCGGGTGGTCGAAGATGTCTGATTTTGTGAACTGTCCGTTTTCCACCCGTTCCAATGACAGCATGTCGCGCCCTGAGGCATCCATGAGGATGAACTTCACGTTCTGCTTGGCATTGAGGTTGCCGAAGCGGATGAAGAAAGCGTCATAATAGACATTCAGACTCTCACGCATCTGCTTGTTTTCCGTCTGTTCTTCCGCTTCATAGGTGTAAAGTTTCTGATAGGCATCACGGAGGGCGATATACAAGACTGCCTTTTCTTTCTGCTCCATATTCAGATCCAACGGCATGAAGGTAGCACCATACTTGGTAAGGTCTTTCAATACACCGATGTTTCTGGCAGAGTCGAACACCATAGAACCCTCACGATGAAAACTTTCCAGTTTCTCATCAAATGGACGGGGCTTCATAGCATCCTCTTTCTTCCTTGCCTGCTCTTCCCGCTTTCTTTCTTGCTCTTTTTGTTGTTCCCGCTCATGATTTGTTTCTTCCAATATGTTCTGAGTCTTGGAATCTTCTTTTGCCTCATTCTCTTTCGACTGTCCATGCCCGATTTGAGCTTTGAGAACTTCTATCGGTTCCATCGGCGGCTTGAACTTCGGATCAAGCGTATCTTCAACGCCCAGAGCCTTGAGTTGTTCCTGACGGTGCAGTTCCGCCTTTTGGCGCAGCAGCACCCTGTCTTCGGGAGCCATGGTCATCATCATCTCGTAAAAGCCGTTGATTGGCGGATTCTCTTCCCAAGAGATGCTTGCGTATGGTTCATCCCCAGGCAGGATTGGTTTTGTCTCCTGTGTTGTTTCCTGCTCTTTTGCATCTGTCAACGAAGGCTTTTCTTCTTTTTCCACAGGCTTTGTCACAACTTCAAAAGTTGGATTGACGTTTTTTACCAACGGACTTGCTTTCTTCCTTGACACTTTCTTGGCGACAGCACCCACTGTTACCTCTGCTTTCTTCTTCGTTGAATGGACAGCCTGACGGTTTTCTTCTTCCATTCCCCAAAGGTCAAACAGCGTCATTTGGACTGGTGGCTGCTGATGATTGGACTTTTGGGATAGCTCTGCATCATCAGTAGGCTTTTCCTGCTTTTGCAAAGATACTACCGTATCGTTCTGCTTTTCCTCAATGGAAGGCTTTATCTTCTCTGTTTCTTCTATCTTTTCTGTTTCTTCAACCTCCTTAACTTCCTCAGCCATTGTTTCCTCTATCCCCAAGTATCGGTTCAAATTGAGGTTCTTCTTAAAGTCTTCATGGAGCATCTTTCGCAAATCCTCTGCAATGCCTTCCACACCATCCTCATGCGTGTATATCATTGCAGGTTTGCCGAACGGGTCAGTATCCAACTTTGCTGTTGTATGGATAATGCGTTCCGGATGCTCCAGAAAGTAGTTGTTTGTCGGAATGCGGTTCTCGTCATTATAGACGGTATCAAGCAGGTTGTCGTCTCCTCGCAGCGACTCCTTTTGGCTGTTTTTCTGCAGAATGATGAGGTCACTGCCCACTTCCGTATTGGCATTTTCCGTGAACAGGTTGTTGGGAAGACGAATCGCTGACACGAGATCAGCATGATAGAGCATCATAAAACGCGCGGCACTGTTGTTTTTGGCATTCAATACGCCTTGTGAGGTGATGAAGGCAACCAACCCGCCGTCCCTTACCGTATCAAGAGCCTTGACAAAGAAGTAGTTGTGTATGCGTCTGGTGACAAGTGCCCTCATGCCTTTCATGGCTGTATAGGACGGATCAAATACGGCAACATCGCCAAAGGGAATATTTGAGATGGCGAGGTCGAAGTAGTCATTGAAAGGCTTTTCTATCTTCTCGAATCCCTCTATGCGCACTTTCTGCTCCGGGTGCAGATGGCGGAGTATCTTTCCCGTAAGCAGGTCTTTTTCAAATGCCATAATGTCTGCCTTGGGATTGTTATCCAAGACCGAATCGACAAAGGCACCGATGCCTGCCGAGGGTTCAAGCACCTTTTCGGGGATAATCTGATGCTCTTTCAACACATCCGTCAGAGCCTCCGTAACGGCTGACGGCGTGTAGAATGCCGTGAGGACAGACTGTTTCAGACTGTCCATCAACTGTTTGTACTCGCTTTCATTCTTGCTGTTTTCACGGATAAGTCTATGCAGCTCCACTGTTGGAGCAAACAATTCAAGGTCTGACTTTGCCCAATGGACGGCATCCGCCAGTTCCCTGGCAGGGTTCAGGATGCACTTCAATCCACCGAATCCGCAATAACGCTCCAGAAGGAGACGCTCACGGGCGGTCGGCGTGCGCTGTTCCCTGTCAAGGATGAATGCCGTCTCTATCGCCTTGATGTTGTCGTTCAGCCGTTGTTTTCTATTGTACGCCATTTGACTCTATGAAAAGGGCTACGGCTCCCGTCAACTCTGTGTAGAGCTGGTCGTAGTCCGGTGACTGGGCAAAATCGTCATCGGTGAGGTCGTAAATGGAATACACGTTGTCAACCAAAGGCAGGAGGTGCTTGACAAACGCTTCCTGATCTTCTACTGCTACCTCCAGGGGAAACTCACTGTCAACAACATCATACAGGATGCTGTACTTGGAAAAGCGGAGACCTTTCAGCAATGCTGACATGGCAAGCTCTTGTGCCGCATCGGCAAAGAGGGCATCACGCCGTGCCTGCTCATATACTTCTGCGGCATGGTCTGCACGTTCGCGGATAAAGTCCGCATCGCTGGCTTGTGGAAAACGGTTCTCTCTGAGATGGTTCAAGAGATACAGTCCGTAATAGGACAGTTCTGTCTGTGCCTGTTTCTTTCTGTTCATCTGTCTGTTTCGGTTATACGATTACATTGTAATCACTTCAAGAGAAAACGCCTTGCGCCCTGAACCGTCTTAGCATACTCTTTGAAGAGGTCGGGGTGGTCAGCCTTGAAAGCCTTGTCGTCAAACTTCTCTGAGGGCTTGGGGCTTTTCCATGTCGCGATTGTATCGCCGCCGTAGCTCAGGGCTTCTGCGTCTCCGAAGCCGAGCTTTATCTTCTCTTCAAGCTCGGTCTTTCGGTCAGAGAGTTCTGCGAGCTGCTGCTTCACGTCTTTCAGGTCTGAATAAGCCTGAAAAATCTCGTCAGTTGTCTCAATGACCTTGCCGCCCGTGTGCTTGTTGAACTTCAAGAGAATGTCCTTGGCGTTCTGCGGGTCAGGTTCTTTGTCCCCCTGAATGTAGTCAATCCAAAAGCGGTCAACCTCTTCACAGAGCCATTTGAAGAAGTCAGGAACAAAGGTCAGGTTTTTGTAGCCGAACTCACGTCCTGAACAAAGCCATGCAAGTGAAGCCTCTTGAAGCTCCGCAACTCCGAGCTGATACTGAACCTGACAGAACCAGTGTTTGGGGAGGTCTTCGGGGTCAATGCTCATTTGTGTTGTCTTACACTCCAAGATACCCTTGTTGTGAGCGTTGTGGGGGAGACCGTTGAGCCAATACGTGCGGTCAGGGCTGACACGCATATACGGCTTCTCTGTGTTGATTATCATCCAATCAATGGCAGAACGCTTGATTATCTCGCAGCCTGTTTCATCTTTGAAGAACTGAGCAACTGCGTCTTCGAGATAATGACCCGCTTTCATCGCGAAGTTCTCTTGTTTTGCGGGGTCAAGACCTTTCTTGCGTCTCCATAACTGATAAGGCGTTTCCCATGGGTTCAGCCCTACGATTGTTGCAACCTCTGATGAACCGATACCGCTCTCGCGATATTTCAACCACTCTGTGCGGTCTTTCGGTCTGATAACCTGATTACTCATGGTCAGCCTCCTTTCCCTCTTCTGAACTGTTCTCTGACTTCTTGTCGCTCTTCTTCAACAGACGGTCTGCAATCTTTATGAGACCCGTCATTGCTTCACGGCGTATAGCGTGCTTCAAGACCTTATGCAAGCCGTTCTCAGGGTCTTTGTCATTCAGAACATTCTGAAAAGCGTCAACGAGATATCCCATGACACCCTGAGTTACGGTATGCTGCTCGCTGCTGTAGCTCTCTTCTTTGTCTTCTGTCTTCTGAACCGCAACAAGTGCGATTGCTCTGTTCTCCTTGTCTTCTTCGACCCATGCTTGGAGGTCTGCGATGATTTTTTCAATATCTTTCATTTTGCTGTTATTTTGAGGGTTTAACTTGTTATTTCTTAATCATGTTGAAGTCAGCCCAAAGGCTGATGAATTGTTTGCCGCAATACGTGGCGAGAGCTTCGCTCTTAAAGCAAAGGCGAGAACCGACGTCCGCATTCGTAGACGAGGGGGTGTAATACGAATACGCAGAAGCGAAGCCCGCAAAGTCTCCTGAATAGTCGCCTGTTGATATGAGGTGTCGGTCGGCTTTCCACTCGTCACTCTTCTCTGACAGTTCTTCTTCCGTCCATAGCGTGAACCAAGGATACCAACGCCACTCGTTTTCTGTGAACTGTGGCTCCCAACCCTCATTCAGGGCGGCGGCGATGATGCGGAGCTTCATGTATGCGAGAATGTCTCTGTTCTCCTCTGCAACCTCGGGGTCACGCAGATTTGTGTTCTGATAAGCGAGAACAAAGGGGTGGTCTTCGCCCAACTCACGGCAAGCGTCCTCAAAGGTCTTCACACGTTCTGTAATCGGGCGATTTACGTCTGTCTGTGCCTCTGTTTCTTTCAATTCGGGTAAGAGAGCGAGAAGAACTTTTTTGACGCTCTCATCGGCTGTTTTCAAAGCAGCCTTTGCGTTTTCAATCTTGATTTCCATAAATGCTGTTATTTTTTAGTTGTTGTCTTTGATGTCTTCTTTGAGTTTTCGGCAGCGGGCTGTTTTATTTCGCCCGTCTCAGGGTCAACGCCCTCAGGTGCTTGTGCGCCTGTTGCCTGAGCGATAGCGGCAGCGGCTCTGTCTTGTGCGCTGTTTGTCTTCTTCACTGCGTCAGCCTGTTTCTTGGCTTCAATGGCGGGCTTCACGAAACACTCTTCAACGGTTGTCGTTCCCTCCTTGATTGCGTTGGCTGTCGCTCTGAGTTCGAAGATTTTCTGTTTGTCAATCTCCTGAACGCTCTTCACGCCGAGGTAGAAGAAAAGCTGCTCCTCCTTAACGCCCAATTTGGCGAAATACTGAATGACGTTCTGACGGCTTGTTTCAAGGTCAATAGACTGACCGAGCGCAACCTTTTTCACGTTGTTGATGATGCGCTTTGTGACAGCCTTTGGAATAACCGTCAGTACGGCGTTTCTCAGGGCGATAGAAGCGGCGGCGTTGCCCGTCACAACTTGCATATCCTGACTGAACGTGT
>OIZA01000854.1_pt1 | contig 12962 bp, 13 predicted proteins | sample 1588381 | NCBI WGS metagenome assembly OIZA01 (sample SAMN03283277) | human gut metagenome | biome: human-associated habitat; material: feces | host: Homo sapiens | place: Peru | collected 2012 | reverse complement strand
GAGAAAACTGCGCCACAGCCTTCGCAGGCCATCGCGCAGAGATTTAGTTCAATTGAAATTTGTCTTTATTTGTCTGTTTTCACATAAGCAGATGCACACGCAACACCAATTCCTATCAGTACCCAACTCAATGCTGCCTTACAAAAATCATAAAATGCTCCACCGATACTCATACTGATCAAATAGATCACTGCAACAATAAAAACTAAAATACCTGTTGTTAAAATAACCTGTCTGTTTCTCTTTGCTATACTGATATCCTTTTCCATCTTTTCTTTCATTTTTTGATCTCCTTTTAATAATTCATCCAGACTTATTTGATAAAGATCACTTAATTTCATCACACTAACTATATCAGGTAATGATTTACCATTTTCCCAGTTTGATATTGTCTGTCTCGAAACCATTGTGTTTTCAGCAACCTGTTCTTGTGTTAATTGAGCAGCAACTCGTGCATTTTTCAGTTTCTCATTGATTTCCATTTAAGTGACCTCCGTTCCGAATAAAATATAATTATTTTTATTAGTCCTGTCTATCAAAACGCTTTTACATTCGCGTAAAATATACTGTAAAAATACTTTGACATCGCTGTAAATCTCTCAACTTGCACATTTCTTTTTCATATATATTAGCACATAATTTTATTAAAACATAGCCACTTCAATCACGGATTTCTTTGGCAATGATATGCGACGCTTTGCTTCTAATAATGCTTTTTTTATCTATATTATCCTTTTCACACTGTATTTCATACTGCGCTTTCCATCGTTTAACAAATTCTTTTTCATTCTTACACTATGTGTCATAATTCCATGTGGATATTTCCACCCATAAAATGCAAAAGGCAGCAATCCGCTCAAACTGCATGGCTTCCTCATCCCAAAAAGAAGCTCGCCGTATAATAGAGCCGACATTGTTGGTCGCAAAAAAAGTTCCGTATCATCACGCAGATTCTGTTTTAACATTGTCACATCCAGAAGATACTCTTCCATCTCTGTACGTAATACTTTCGAAACAACATAAGTGCACTCTTTTAAATGACAGATTTTCCACTCCTGTGGGACACCGGCAGCTTCTTCTTTTTGCATCTGCTCAATGCAGCATTTTTTTCCGAGATATTTTTTAACAGTCTGCATTTTACGGCAATTTCTTTTTCCAATTCGTTTTTTTCTCCGAAAACAGTTTCAGGGACATTGCAACATCTCTGTTTTCCATAAATGTGCGAATGTCCCCAAGACTCATACCCATATCACGCAACTCTAATATCGTATCGATCTGTTCAATCTGATCTAAAGAGTAATACCGGTATCTGGTGTCCGGATCAATATACCCTGGAGTAAACAGGCCGATACGGTCATAATGCCGCAGTGTTTCTGTTGTGATATGCTTAATCTTCCCAAACTGCGTTATACTAAGATAAGCTTTCATGTTCAATTAATTTATTTACCTTCTTGCGGAGTTCAATGAACTCATCCGTATCTTTAAGTGACAGATCACGATCATACGGCAGCAATACCGGAACCTCTGCCTTTACGGTTCCCGGTCTCTGTGTCAGCACATAAATCTTGCTAGATAAAAAGACTGCCTCCTCAATATCGTGTGTGACAAAAATAACAGTCGGCTTTTCCTCCTGCCAGATCTGGCGCATTAAAAGCTGCATGTCCGCTTTGGTCTGCGGGTCTAAGGCAGAGAACGGCTCATCCATGAGCAGTACCTCCGGGCTATTTGCAAGTGCTCTCGCAATTGCAACCCTCTGTTTCATACCACCGGAAAGCTCCCTTGGATAACTGTCACGGAACTTTTCCAGTTTAATGATCTTTAAATATTTATTCAAAATTTCTTCCTGCTGGTCCGCCGGCATTTTCCGCAATTTTAACCCAAACTTAATGTTATCTCCGACTGTCATCCACGGAAAAAGTGTATATGATTGGAATACCATGCCTCGATCCGCTCCAGGGCCTATGATGTCGCGGTCCTGAATGACGATCTTACCTGATGTCGCAGTATCAAGACCGCCGATCATACGCAAAAGTGTGGATTTACCACAGCCGGACGGTCCTACGATCGATACAAATTCATTTTCCATGACATTGATATTCACATCTTTCATCGCCTGGACATCGCCCTTGGCAGATGGATATATTTTCTGCAGATCTCTGACATAAACAGTACTGTTTGCAAGATTTGCCTCAATATGATCTTCCACAGGCGGAAGTGTATTCTTCTTTTTCTTAAAAAATCCCATATGATAAAACCTTACCTTTCTAACGGTTTACGCAGCCGCCCACGGAAACAGTTTTTTATTTAATAATGCAAAGATGCGGTCTGTGATCAGTCCAAGCAGACCTATCAAGATAATATTAGCAAAAATAGCATCCGTCTTTAAAAATCGCTGTGATTTTAAGATTGTATATCCAAGACCGGTATTTGCCGCAACCAGCTCGGCACTGACTAAGTAGGTCCACGCCCAGCCGATCATCATACGCAGCGTTTCCATCAGTCTTGGCATCATTGCCGGAATTAAGATCTTAAAGATCGTCTTCGATGTATTTGAACCTAACGTATAACCGGCATTGATCAGATCATCCGGCACCGCAAGTGCATCATCCGCAACCATTAATACAAGCTGGAAAAACGTACCAATAAAAATGACGGTAATCTTTGCACTTTCCTCGATTCCCACCCATACCATGATAAGGGGTACGAATGCCGGAACCGGCATATAACGGACAAACTCACACAGCGGGCGGATAAATGCCTCTGCCTTTTTGAATGTTCCAACTAAAATACCGATCGGAACACCTAAAAGAACCGCATATACAAAACCAAGGGTGATCCGGTAAATACTGATGCCTGTGTTTTGAATCAGGCTACCATCCTTTATGGACTCTATATAGTAGCGGACCACATTTTGTGGTTTCGGAAGAAAAATTTCCTTGACCGCACCACTCTCACTTGCAATCAGCCACGCAGCAAGCACAATGACAAACGAGAGTATTGCAAACAATATATATTTTTTCTTATCAATTTCCTTTCTTATCTTGATTCGAATCATTATTTTGCCCCCTTAATGTAGGTATCATCCAAAATAGAGCTTAAATCATCCGGGATCTCATCAATCATCTTGGTTGATAACAGGAACTCCGCCGACTTCTGTAAAGTATAGGAAAGATAGGTGTAATCATCACCGTCCTTGAAAGTTTCTTCATTCTTTGCCTTATCAAAAATAGTAACGCCATCCAACATAGTCATATAATCATCCTTGGTAAGTTCTGCCCCGTCGCAGATTGCCTGAATGAAACTATCATCTCTTGCATTTAATTTTTCTACACCGTCAAACCAGGAATCCACAATTTTCTGTACTGCATCGGAACTTGAATCTAATACTTCCTGTCTGACCGCAAGCGTATCCGGGATTAAACCAGGTTCTTCCTTTGTGCTGTACAAAAGTTTTCCACCTGCACCTATCGCTGTGGAAAGTGTCGGCTCCCAGAGCACTGCCGCATCGATACTTCCCGCAATGAATGCCGGACCTGCATCGTTGATCGTCATATTGACAAAATTGACATCATCGATCGTCATATTGTTTTCTTCTAATATTTTCAATAAAAACATATGCTCTAAGGTACCAACCTCAGTTGCAACAGTCTTACCCTTTAAATCTTCAATACTGTTAATTCCATCCTGTACCACGATGCCATCTGCACCGTAGGAATTATCATTGACTAAAACAACTTTAAAATCCACACCCTCATTAACCGGCGCAACTGCGTCAGAAGCTGCGATACAGATACCATCCACCTGACCGGAATAAAATGCGGTCAGCGAATCGCTGTATACCGGGAAAAACTGGAGATCAACATAAACACCATTCTGTTCAAAAATACCGGTGTCCTTCACGCCATACCATGCATACCATCCGGACATCGGGCTGACACCCAGGATGAATGGGTTACTTTCTGTTCCTTTTGCATTACCCGCATCTACGTTTTTTTCCGTCGTCTTTGCGATGTCACCATTTGCTGCACTATTTTCTGATGTGCTGCTACTGCCACATCCTCCTAACATAACGAGTGCCATCATTGCAATGAGCAGAATACTGATACTTTTTTTTATTTTCTTCATATGGTCGTCCTCCTTTTCCTCTCAGTAAAACAATAGATTACACGCTTCGCAAGCAAACCTATTGTCATAAATTACATGATCGCTTCAATTCCTGTTTCTCCGGTTCTTACACGGATAGCATCACCCACCGGAAGCACAAAGATTTTTCCGTCTCCCGCATGATTTGTTTTATTGATTTCCACAACAGTGTCGATCAATGTCTGTAAATCTTCATCTCTGACATACATATCGATCATTCTCTTTGCGACCAGTCTGTGTTTTAACGGTGCACCTTCATCATAATCATAGTGTACCGGGGATTTTCCCCTACCGATAATCTCACGGATTGTCATAGAGTGAAATCCTGCCTGATCTAAGGCCTCCTTTGTTGGGAAATACATTTTGGGTCTTAAAATAATCATTACCTCTTTCATTGCGACACCTCCGTCCTATAATTCGTCTTTTCCACTGCTGATCGTAATGGCACGCTCCACATCGCTGACGAAGATTTTTCCATCTCCGTAGGTTCCATTTTTATCCACTCTCGCGTTCTCAATAATTACTTTCAGTACCTTATCCACGTCTCCATCTTCAACAACAAGCATGATCAGCTCTTTGGGGATCTCATCATAATAAGTATCACCTACTTTTAAACCTTTCTGTTTTCCACGTCCAAGCACACTCATTTTAGTTGCTGCTGCAAAACCACCTGCAAGCAATGCATCGAGTACATCCTCTGATTTTTCCGGTCTGACAATCGCTTTTATCATCTTCATGTTTGTTTCCTCCATCTGTTTCTGCTGTATTTCATAAAATTTCAATATTGTTATTTATTATAGTTTATACGTTCCGATATCGGTGATTTCCTTTGCATTTGCTGTCTCGTATTCCTCACACAGAAAACCTTTTACGATTCTGCCATCACACAATTCCACATCTCCGATACAGAGCGGTTTTTTGATCTGCTGTAAAAATGCTCCGATACTCACAATCGGCAGTTCATAGATATCTACCGCGATTGTAGCACCCTCTTTATCGTCATACACCATACCCGGTTTTTCCGGCACCGTATCCAAACGATACAGCCTGTAATGTGGTGCAGTGTTCACACTTTCTTTATAGGAAGCCCCAAGCTCTGTAAGCTGACTTTCCAGTGGAAACCCTTTTTTATGCAGTCCACATACCGCAAACGGGATACTCTGTGTCTTTAAAAACTGTTCTGCCATACCAAGGATCTCACCCTCCTGATCGGACAGAGAAAAAATAGTAATACCGAAAGGAAGGTTTGTATCCGCTGTGTTTTCCGGCACTGCTATAGCACACATATCAAGCAGGTTGCAATGATTTGTATAAAGTCCCATCTGACTATTTGTAGCAATCGGATCTTTTCTGACATCATCCCTTAAAAATGTACCACCCACTGTCGGCATGATAAGAACGGCATCCTTTAAAATCTGCCTTGCCCGCATCCGATATTCCTGCAACTGGTGCATCGCCTCAAATACTTTTCTTGCCGTGTGCTGCGGCTTATCTCCCGACCGTAAAATGGTCTCTGTTATCGGAAATACCTTTCCCGGATGACTCTCTACGAAATCACCGAGATCTTTCCACCGCTCTGCAACCCACGGTCCGTCATAAAGAATGGATGCTGCCTTTGAAAACATCGTGTAATCGATATATTCCACGGTAATTCCCATATCCCCGATCCGCTTTTTGGCCTGTTCCCATTTTGTTTTATAAATATCTGCATACGGGCCGTAAAATGTCACACCGTCTTTTGGCAGACAGATTTTTTGGGGAAGTTTTGGCAGTGGCTCTTTGTACTCCCTTGACCAGCAGCACTCATCATCCACGCCGCGTGCCGCAAGGTTGATCATCTCTGCATCTTCTAAGCTGTTTGCAAACACTGTGACACAGTCCAGGCTTGCGCATGCCGGAACCACCCCTTTTGTCGACCAGGCACCGAGAGACGGCTTGTAGCCGACCAGACAGTTTAATGCTGCCGGTACACGTCCGGAGCCTGCGGTATCTGTTCCCAGTGAGAACGCTGCCATTCCAAGTGCCACAGAAACTGCGGAACCGGAACTTGATCCACCGCTGATCAGCCCTGGATCAAGTGCGTTTTTTACTTCTCCATAAGGGCTTCTCGTTCCGACAAGACCTGTTGCAAACTGGTCTAAGTTGGTTTTTCCGACCGGAAATGCGCCTGCTTCGATCAATTTTTTTACAACCGTTGCATCTTCTTTCGGATCATATGCATAATCCGGACACGCTGCCGTCGTAGGATATCCCACCACATCAATGTTGTCCTTGACTGCAAACGGGATACCCCATAATGGAAGCGATTCCATATCTTTTGGAAGTTTTTCAATGTAACCCATCATCCGTTTTTGATCCGGCGCAACGATCCAGATATTATAATCCCTGTACTTTTCTGCCCGGCGCACGATCTCGCCGGCAAGTTCCTCCGGGGTAAGTGATCCTTCTTTATAACTGTTTCTGATCCATGTCATTGTCAGTTTTTTGGGGAAATATTTCATATTCATCACTCTCCTTTTACACGCGGATACTTGCCGCAAGCTGTCCGGAATTTACCTGTTCGCCCGGTTTTAAATATACTTTTTCAATGGTTCCGCTATACTCTGCCGTAACCGGGAATTCCATTTTCATACTCTCTAAGATCACAAGGGTGTCACCCTCTTTTACCTTCTGTCCGTCCTCGACTAATACCTTCCATACGCTTCCAGGAATGTTGGTTCTTGCTGCCTCACAGCCGTCCGGTACAGTCTCTTCCACGATTGCCGGTGCATCCTGTGTCTCGGAATCAAACTCATCGAGTCCTTTTTCTTTCCACATCTTTCGCTCCGCCTCAAAGGATGCTTCCTGATGGTCTTTAAATACCCGGATCGTATCTTCATGTTCCTTTAAGAACTGTTCATACTTTCCAAGATTAAAACTTGTCTCTTCTATCTTAATCTTGAATCTTCCACGAAGGAAATCTTCTCTGTCTTTTAAGATTTCTTCTGCGCTGACCGGATAGAAACGGATCTGATCAAAGAAATCCAAAAGCCACGGTTTTCCATGTTTGAAATATTCTGTCTCTTTTAACGGGTTCCACATCTGAATGGTACGTCCGACAAACTGATAACCGCCAGGCCCCTCCATACCATATACACACAGGTATGCGCCGCCAATACCGACTGCATTTTCCGGAGTCCATGGTCTTGCCGGATTATATTTTGTCGTTACCATACGGTGTCTCGGATCAACCGGCGTTGCAACCGGCGCTCCAAGATAAACATCGCCAAGTCCAAGTACCAGATAATCTGCATCAAATACAATTTTCTTTACATCTTCTATGCTGTCTAAGCCATTGATCCTGCGGATAAATTCTGGGTTGCTTGGGCACCACGGTGCGTTTGGTCTTACCGTCTGCTGATAACGTTTTGCTGCAAGCTGTGTCTGCGGGTCATCCCACGATAATGGCAGCCAGATAATTCTCGACGGAACCGTTACATCGGAAAGTTCCGGTAATGTGCGGTTGGTTTCAAGTACAGCATCAAGCATTTCCTTATGAGAAATCTTTTCGATATCAAAATGTACCTGTAAGGAACGGATACCCGGTGTCAGATCAATAATCGGCAGGTCTTTTTTCTTTAACTCCTGCATAAGAACATGTACCCGGAAACGAATTGCGATATCGAGTTCCATCTCTCCGTATTCCACCAGAATATTATCTTCACCATCAAGTCTTGCAACGATCTTTGTTCCCGCTACCGTCTCCTCTGCGAGGATTGCGTAATGATAATCAATGTCTTTTTGCTCCGGCAGTACAACTTCTTTATATTCATGACGGAGATTTGCTTCCTCCGCTTCCCTGATCTCCTTTGCCTGTTCTAAATCAAGAAGTCTGAAGTGAACTTTATCCCCCGGATGAAGCTGTCCTAATTTCCACATTTCGCCTTTTGCCGTTGTCACGGAACATACAAATCCACCAAGACTCGGACCGTCCGGTCCAAGTAAAATGGACTGGTCACCAGTCAAATCCAGAGTACCTACCGCATAGGCATTATCGTGAATGTTTGATGGATGAAGTCCTGCCTCGCCGCCATCCTCACGTACCCACTGTGGAATCGGACCGTTTAAGCGGATACCGGTCCTTGCGCTGTTAAAGTTTACCTCGTATTCGGATTCCGTCAGGGTCTTTAAGTATTCCGGTTTTAAATATTCCGGTGTCGGCTGCGGTCCCGGGATCACACCGATCGTCCACTCATTCGTCAGTTTCGGATGATATTTTTCCGGCATGGAATCAATCGAATCGATCACACATTTTTCCTGTAAGCGGAGCACATCTCCGGTGCGGAGGGTACGTCCGTTATGTCCGCCAAATTTTCCATCAATAAAAGTGGAACTGCTGCCCATGATCTGTGGCATATCAAATCCGCCTGCCACTAAAAGATATGTTCTCATTCCGACTTTACAGTCTTTAAATTTCAACACCTGCATGGCGGATGCATGTACCACCTGGTACATCGGGATCTCAACTCCGTCTAAGGTTGCCTTCATATCTGCACCTGTGATACAAAAACTTACGATTGTACGGAACCGGTAACTGCCGCCTCTTAATGTCAGCTCTAATCCCGGTGCACTCTCATCATTGCCAAGTATACTGTTTCCGATTCGGAAGTTATAAGCATCCATTGGTCCACAAGGTGGAACTCCGACAAACCAGTAACCGATCATGCCCGGATAATCCTGAACCGTTGTCTGTACACCGCCGTCAAGTACTTCGATTGCATGCTCCTGTGGCATAAAATCTTTTAACATTCCGGTAAACAATGCACCGGTCTGATATGTTTCTGTCTTTAAAAGCGCTGCTAAATACTGCATATTGGAGGTAATTCCGTACACTCTTGAATCCTTAAGTACACGTTCCATCTTTGCGATTGCATCGGCGCGGTCGTTTCCATGTACGATCAGTTTTGCAAGCATTGGATCATAAAGGGAGGTTACTTCCACACCTTTCTGTATCCAAGTCTCCACACGTGCTTCCGGTGAAAATGAAACCGCATCAATTTTTCCCGTGCCCGGGCGGAATCCATTAATGCAATCCTCTGCATAAACACGAACCTCGATTGCATGCCCTTGTGGTTTATGTACCAGTGATTTAATATTCTTTAATTCACCAGCAGCCTCTTTGACCATCCATTCCACAAGGTCGATCCCAAGTACCTCCTCTGTGATGCCATGTTCTACCTGGAGTCTTGTATTTACCTCAAGGAAGTAAAATTCCTGCGTTTTATCGTCATATAAAAATTCCACGGTTCCGGCACTTCTGTAGGAAGCCTCCTTTGCCAACCGTTCTGCTGCCGCATACATTTTTTCTCTGACTTTATCCGAAAGATTTGGTGCTGGGCTTTCCTCAACGACTTTCTGATTTCTTCTCTGTACAGAGCAGTCTCTCTCTGCCAGTGCTGTTACCTCACCGTATTCGTTACCGAAAATCTGTACTTCCACATGACGGGAACGCGTTACATATTTTTCAAGAAATACACCGGCATCGTTAAAGTTCGCCGCAGCGAGATGACAAACCGCATCATATGCCTGCCGTAATTCTTCGGTGGAATTACAGATACGCATTCCGATTCCACCGCCACCTGCGGTACTCTTTAAGATAACCGGATATCCGATTTTTTCTGCCTCTGTAACTGCTTCCTCCACTCCGGATAAAAGTCCGGTTCCAGGTAACAGTGGAACATCTGCCTTTGCGGCAAGTGCTCTTGCGGAATGTTTTAAACCAAATAACTTGATCTGCTCAGAATCCGGTCCGATGAACTTAATACCATTCTCCTCACATTCTTTCGCAAAATCCGTATTTTCACTTAAAAATCCGTATCCCGGATGAATGGCTTTTGCACCGGTATCTAATGCAGCCTTTATGATTTTTTTCGTATCGAGGTATGTCTCTTTTGCCGTACCATCGCCAATGTATACTGCCTCGTCTGCACGTTCCACATGTAAACTATCCTGATCCGCTTTCGAATATACAGCAACACTGCCGATTCCCATTTTCTTTAAGGTACGTTCAATTCGAACTGCAATTGCTCCACGATTTGCTATCAGTACTTTATCAAACATAGGGAATCCTCCAAACTTTTCTTAATTCATTTCAAGTTTGTGCGTAAGCACAAATCCTGCGAGTAAAAAATCTTATTTTTCACACTGTTTACTCTGCATCCCAGATCAACATTCGGATTGGGGTCGGGTTATATGCATTACATGGGTTGTTAAGCTGTGGACAGTTGCTAACTAACACCATTGTGTGCTCTAATGCTTTCATCTCAACATATTTGCCCGGTGCAGAAACGCCATCATCAAATTTTGAACCGCCTTCCTTTGACACCGGAACATTCATGAAAAAGTTAATGTTTGGTGCAAGGTCACGTTTCATAAATCCGTGTTTGTCATCTGCAAGCTGTAACATAAAGCTGTCTCTGCAGTTATGCATGTATATTTTTTCTCTTGCATATCTTACGGTGTTACTCTGTGCGGAACATGCACCACCGATCGTATCATGGCGTCCGGTCAGATCTGCCGTAATCTCCAGCAACGGTTTTCCTGACTCGGTTCTAAGTATTGTGCCCGTAGTCAGATAAATATTTTTCTGCATGACAATCGTTGGAATTGCTCCGTAATGATCCTCCGGGTTAGTCATATCATAAAATGTAGTATCGACTGCCTGATTTCCTTCAACGTCCACGATTCTTAAGGACTGTCCCGGAAGCAGTTCGTGCATCCAGCCGCATCCAGCCTCCACAACTTCGTTATAAATTGCATTTTCTTCTTTTAAATCACTTTTTTTCTCTATAAATCCGTACATATTTTAACCTCCGTTTTCTACAGTAATTTTCTTCTACCTGATTTTTTTCTGACTTTGCTCCATTCTTTTTCTGCTTTTTATGCGGTGCATCACCTTTTAACGTCCCAACAGGTTGTAATATTCCCATGTATTTTCAAATGCTCTGTAGTTCTCCGGCCGATAATTGACACATTCATCAGTTAAATCAACTTGCGGTGCATCATATACTTCAATGGAAACCGGAACCGAAGGAAACTCCTTTGCCGGATCTAGCGGGTTTGGTGTGTTTGATACGATGAAGATCATATCCATCTCCGTGCGAAGTGTTACGGTTGCACCCTCTTTGCAGTGCCCTTCCTCAAAATGCATGCTGCCATCTTCCTCAATGTAAACTTTTGAGAAAAGGTTCACACATGGAACTAAATCTCTCGCACTCATATTGTTGCGTACAAGTTCCATTTTGAAGTTTTCCTCGCCGCAGCGATACCAGTCATTTCTCATTTCCTGATAAGTTGTCTTTCCGTATTTCTCATCGGTAAGAAGTCTTGTCGTATATCCTGAAATCGTATCGTGCCACCCAAGGCTATCCTCCACGATGCTGGCCAACACACGTCCGTTATCGCTCATCAGCACATTTCCTTTTGTCAGAGAGGAAACGAACTGTGCCTTTAAAGTGTCCGGCATGTTATAACGTTCCGAAGTATCTAACATGTTGTACATCAACATGGAAACATTTGCGTCATCGCCGAGCGCCTTGAAATGAATATATTTTCCACGTCCAATATTTCCTGACCATTTTTCTCCCGGTCTTAATGTCTTGCTCCAGATTTTCTTCATAATAATTTCCACCTTTCTTTGACTTTGCTGATGAAGCGTTCATTTTGGGTACAAAAAAAGAGAAAACGCAAAGACTGCTTTTCATGCTTCTTTGCATTTTCTCTTTCTGTTTTTTTATGCTTTGATTGTAGCATCGGAAAAATAATGTGACAATTGAACTTTGTATGCATTTTTTTCTGTGTGATTAGAACTTTTTTAGAACTTTTTAGAACTATATGTCTCTAAAACATTTCGAAGCTGTGCTCTGGTATCTACTCCTACTTTTTCAAAAATGTGGTAAACATGTTTTTTTACCGTAGAAAGACTGATTCCCATATCTTCCGCAATCTCGGCATTTGACAACCCTCCATCCATACAGATCAAGGTTTCTTTTTCACGCTCCGACAATTCAAATTCTGCTGCAAGATGTGTAAGTAGCTCGTCCCGGTTATACGCTGCCTTCTTGGTTTCCGTGAGAAGTCTTGACAGTTTATGAGAAAGATGCCCCTTTAACACTTCTAAGATAAACATATCTTTATCCGAAAAATCTCCCAGACACTCATTGCGGAAAAAGTTAACAATACCAATTAGCTTGCCATATCTGCGGAGCAGGATCCCGGCACCGAATGGGATATGATTCGGGTTCAAAAAGTCCTGATAGAACTCCGTTTTCTGGCGCATGGAATCCTCCATAATATCGGTATCACGGTAAGTGATCGTGTGCTCGGATAATTCAAATGTATATTTTAGATAATCCTTTTCATAGTAAGAATTTAAATATTCCTCGTAGATGCCCGGCTCCATTTCAATGTAGGAAGACTTTTCCCCTTCAATACCGCCATTTTCGTCAAAAACAATAAAATATCCTTTTGTGTAAGGGATCAGCATCCGGCAGGTTTTTAATACCCGTTCTGCAAACTGATTCACATCCATGATGTCATACATTTCCAGCAAAACCTTGTTAATGGTCATCCATTCTGTTTCTTTTAGAGTATTTTCCATGCACTTCATCCTTTTTCGTATTTTTCACATTCTACCACAAGAAAAATCATGCGACAATATCCATTAAACTTCTTGAGTTTCCGCAGTTTTATCCACAACTGCATGTTTTTTCATATGTTACCATAAACATGTTCCAAAAAATGCCTTAAATATAGGAATCCTTATCTTTGTTATAGTAAAA
>OIZA01000853.1_pt1 | contig 13005 bp, 12 predicted proteins | sample 1588381 | NCBI WGS metagenome assembly OIZA01 (sample SAMN03283277) | human gut metagenome | biome: human-associated habitat; material: feces | host: Homo sapiens | place: Peru | collected 2012 | reverse complement strand
CAATGTTTATTGTAGGCTCTCCGATGTATCCCGTAAGAGACGGGTATTTGTTTTCTGCGGTGCCGAGTATGTCAAAGCCGGCGTTACAAAAGGCGGAAATCGAATGAAATGCCGCCATCCAAATTCCCTTGATACCGAATTTTCCGCAAAATGTCGGCAGCATGACGATCATTCCGATAAGCTCGATCAAAAAAGTTCCCCGTACAATAAAGCGGGTCAGGCGGACGATCCCGCCGACCTTCGGGGCAGAGATGGCGTCCTGCATGGTACTGCGCTGCATCAGCGATATTTTTCTGCCGGACAGCATAGCGAAAAATGCCGCAACTGTCACAACACCGAGCCCGCCTATCTGGATCATCAGCAGTATTACCGTCTGCCCGAAAGTGGACCAATAGCTACCTGTATCCTGCACGACCAGCCCCGTAACGCAAACGGCGGAGGTCGATGTGAACAGTGCCTCATGAAACGGCGTAACAACTCCGGCAGTCGATGAAAACGGCAGCATCAATATCAGCGCTCCAAGCACTATGACACTGGCAAAGCCTAAAACGATCAGCTTAAAGGATGACAGCCTCTTTTTTCTATGTGTAATTTTAGACATATATACTTCTCCTATTTCTTCTTGTTTATAAAGAGTATACCGTGAAACATAATAAAACGGTGTAATGATTCAGCGCTCTGTATTAAGATTGCATTAAGACGCTCATTCTTTCAAAAAACAGTGCAGAGTATAGCAAAAAGGCACAGACAAAGGCGGATCGTTTGTAACCGTTGTGCGGCTTGAAACGGAACTCAGAGCCACTCTCACAGAACAGCAAAAGGTTCCGTTCGAACAAATTAAAAAACGGATGCAGAAATTACGACCGGTATGAGCTACAAGCATTCACAAACGGATTTCGATTTACATCGCGGCTGATGATGGAAGTGTACGAGCCGACACCTGAATTAGAACCGTAACAAAGTAAGATAATCGGAAACGAGATCGCACGATTCTGTTTCTGTTTCGAAAATATATACTGCAACAGGCAGAGGATCTCACCGTCCTTTACCTGTTTTCTTTTTGCGGATAGACCTCGGAATTTTGAACATTTTGTAAAGTCTCAATTTTTAAGGTGTTAGAACACCCGATTTTCGGCATGAAAAGTGAGGGGATAAAATTTTCAATCATTTCAAACCGCATAAGCGACTACCGATTAAAGCCGAGAGATTACGCCGTCTACTGCTGCCTTGTAAAACACAGCGATAAAAACGGTGTCTGCTTTCCGTCACGGCGGCTGATCGCCGAGGAATGCTGTATTGACAAAAAGACGGTGGACGCAGCAATCTGAAGTCTTGAAAAAGAAAAAGCGCCACAGACAGGACGGATCGAACACAAGCAACACCTACATGGTCAAGTTATTTCGGTAGTGTAATTTTTCGTACAGGGTGGTGCAAGAAACGGTATCGCAGAACTATACTGGTGCTAGAATATAACCATAGATACGAAATGTTGAACAAGCTATACTTATAGAAAAAGGAGTTCAACACAATGGCTAAAAATCAAAAATCATACACCCTAGAGTTTAAACAGCAGATTGATATTTATTTCCGTTACATCGGCAATGTCGCCGAAATGTAAAGATCATAAAAAAGGCGAAAGACAGGCGGTGCATATGCACTACCTGCCATTCGGCGCCCGATTAAACAAAGGTATCCTTATGGTAAACCAGTTAATACTAGGTTTTTTCGGCACATCTAAACCAAAGGGAACTATTTCCACTCGCTCCATATAAATCAATCTTAAACACTTTTGTTTATGAATTTTGTTAGAGAGTATTTATATTATTTGAATTATCGGTAAAGTATACGCTATCCGATTTTTTGTTGCCATATCGTTGCCACAAATAATTAAATTACATATCGTCAGATGGTATCAATTTATTTAGTATATTTTTATAATAAAATATCGCTAGCTTTTTAGCACGTGGAAGTATCATTGTGTTATCCCATTGGGAGTTTTCACTTATAAAATTCTGCACCCACCTATATGATGATCTATTATAAACATTTATTTTATCACTATACGATAAACAATCGGCATCTTCGTTAAGCGTTTGTTCTAATAAAATCAAATTACCAATATTGTTATTATTGCCACCTTCTGATTCAGGCAATATGTGTTCAATACTGCCTTCATCTCTAAACAATTCACTTTCTTCAAAATATGTTGCAATTTTATTAATAGCGTATCTGGCTTTAATGTTTGTGATTGTATCACGTTTTGAATATGATAATTTTATAAACTCGCTTTCGAATTCTTGATATGAAACATAGAGCGCATTTAATTGATTAATTAAGTCTTTTAAAATTTCACGAGCTTTAACCTTATCGCTACATTTTCTTAAATTTATTGAAAAACTAGAATAAATTTTTTCCAATCTATTAGTAGGCTTAGAACAAATTGCATTATAAGAAAAGTGAAAGTTTTCAAGTTCATAGACAATTGACTTCAATTGTTTCAGTGTTATAATTCCTTTTTCTTTAGCTTCTAGCAACGCAATTAAGGCTATTCGTACTTGGACTATATTAAAATCATCGGATAGGACTTTTATGCTTTGAATAAGACCAAAATATTCTTTTTTATTTTGAAAGTCATTTCTCTGAGGAGAAACAGTCTTAACATATATTCTTGCGGTATCCTCAATTTCTGCTAAAAATTCTTTGTATCTTTTTTTGCTTACTGGCTTAATAGTAGATTTAAAATCATCATACAGCTTATTAACGCTAGACTTCTTATACTTAGAAATCCAAAAATATCGATAAAATTGAACAAAGCCGACATCTATATTGCGATCATTTAGAAGGCTTTTTATTGATTTCCATTTTTCTTCAGCATAATCCGCAGGTTCTGTATCATTTACTATTTCAAATATTTTGTTTTTTATTAAATCGACACCTGATAAATTTTTTCCTTTGGCATTGAGAATTTCAAAAATCATATTTGCTTGCTTTCGTTCTTTTGTAGATATTGATACAAATGTGGTATTTAATACTTGATCTCTCACTGCTTTGAGGATATCGATATAGTTCAATTCATCAACATTATCATCGCCATATTTCTTTTTTAAAAATCCCTTTAGCTTATCCTCGCTTAAACTATTATAAAGATATTCATAAGTTTCTTTTATGCATTGTTCTTCCTCAGTTGAAGGGTTTTCAATATTTGTTTTTTCTCTTTCTTGTATATAAAAAGAGAAAAAAGGGTAATGGGTTTTGCTTTTTATAATTCTTACAACTTCACCATCGTCATTTGTAGTCATAATATATTTAAAAATTTGTTCACTAAGCGTGTTCTGATTGATCTGTATAAAACGATCAGATAAGGCGGAAAATAGTATTGTAATAGTTGTTAATCGCTGTTGCCCATCAACTACATCAATTTCATTTTTATCACCTTCAAAACAGTCTCCGACAAATAGCATTGTTCCAAGAAAATACTGATCATAATTTACCTTGCCCTCACTAACGATCAAGCAATTAAGCATATCATCTAAAAATTCTTTATAATTTTTTCTGTCCCAAGAGTACTCTCTTTGAAATCTCGGAATAATAAATTGACGCCCCGAAAGCAACAATTCTCTTATAGTCTTATCTTGCGGTTTGATATTCATCTCTCTTTTTACCACCTTTTTGGATAAGCGATCTATCATATTGCATAACTCCTTTTTAAAATCACACAATATATTTTATCGCTACTAGTTATTTTTTATTCTACGGCAACAAGTTATATTTTCGGAATAAGCTTGTCATACCACTCGTGCGGTGGCAATGCCGAATTAAATGCTGTTTCAAATAAAGAATACAGTTCCTTATATGTTTTTCTGTTGGAAACTATTTTCTTCAATTCAGGTGTCTCCAAAGGAATTATTTTCATTCCTGCTATAGACTTTGAATAGTCTTGTGGATCATAAAACGGCGTTGTTTTTCTGCTACGGAAATCAGAAATAACATTTATGTTGAGATGCATTTTCAATATAACTATTCTACAAATATATTTTGTCTATGGTATCTCATATTAACCATCATTTCGTTTGAAGGGTTATTAAAATATATCTTATTTGTGTCAATATTGATTCTAGAAACATTTTCACAACTTAGTTTATTAGATATCAGAATCTTCATATTATCATCAAAAGTAATTAACCCAATATTAAAAAGCTTATCATATAATGGGGATAATAATAGTCCGTTTTCCGAACTTAATCGTTCGTAATTTGAAGCTGAACGCCAAGGCTTAATATGGCTTGCTAATAACAAACGATTATCATTAATTCCGGTGATTATACAATGCTCATATTTTTGTATTATCCTATCTCTGAAGATTCCTTGTCCAATTCTGGATTTTATTATCATTTCTTTTTCTGTATTTGAAATATCTAAATTTGCAATCATTTTCAGTTGTCGATCGATTATAGGATTATCATATTCTGAAGAATCAAAATTTTTGAATTTCCAGTAACCCTCACCCAATCCATATACTGAGCGAAATAAATCTTCGCTTCCTCCGTAAGATTTCGTCTGGATACAATGTCTTTGTATTGTCGCCCTTACATTATCTTTCCAATTAGGGTTGGAAAAAATATAACTCAATCGTCCTTCTTTCTCAATAACGTCATATATTTCATTTAACGATCCCATACCGTTTAATTTGTTAAATGCTGATATAATCGATGAAAGATATGTTGTTTTTACCATTTATAGTATCACTTCCATCTTTTCAAAATCTTCGTCAGCGGCTTTTCGTAAAACCCTCATCTATGATTCACCATTATACCACTTTTTTTCACTATGCATTATAGCGTTAATTTGCCAGCCGCTGGTAATTATAGTTTGATGATCACTATTCCATTTTATAAAATATAATGTTTTGCTAAAATTATTTTTCATACATTTATTGCCTAAGTAACGTAAATTGTTTATCAATGAGGTTTTGTATGTTGTTCCGGTTGCACTCATTGTAATTCCTTCGCCGATTGTTTTAATTTAATTAACCAAAGTATTCCACTATAAAAATAGATTTGAACTAAATATCTTTAAAAAGATCGGAAAGCGACACGTTTAATCCATTTGCGATTTTTTCAATGTTTACGATTGATATATTTCGCTTACCCAATTCAACGCTTGCAAAATAAGTTCTGTCCATACCTATCTTTTGTGCAAACTTTTCTTGACTTAAACCCATTTGATTTCTTAATTCACGAATTCTGTTGCCAATTTTATCCGTACTCATAGTGTAACCTATGTATAAAAGCACTCATATTATATTTTATAATTTTACATTATAAGTATAAGCCAAAGTTGTAAATAAGTCAACCACTTTTAAGCAACAAATACAAAAGGCTCTATAATAAATGTTGGGGTAAGAAAAATAGAGCCTACGAAAAAAATATAAAAAAGTAGAGCATAAATTTGAAAAATCCGTTAAAATGGAATTGACAAAAATCCAGAACAGAGGTCAAAATTATACTCTACACTTTTTTTATCGAAAAACTAACAGGAACGCAAGGCATAATAATAAATGATATTGAAAGCAATGAAAAAGAGGTCCATATTTATTGTGAATTGGAAAGAAAACCCCATAAGTGTCCTAATTGTGATTGTGTAACATATTGTGTTCATGACTACAGAGTGCAAGTAATTAAGGATATTCCAAGCTTTGGTAAGTTCGTGTATATACATCTAAGGAAAAGAAGATACTGTTGTAAATGTGGAAAAAGGTTTGCTGAAGATAATAATTTTCTTGCTAAATACCAAAGATATACAACAAGATTTATCATATATATAATCAAACTATTAAGGACTACAACTTCGTTTACTAAAATAGCAAGAGAAAATAATACTGGTGTAACCAAGGTTATGCGTATATTTGATATGATATTCTACTCATTAAATGAATTACCGATAACTGTAGCAATAGATGAATTCAAGGGTAATACCGGTGGTGAAAAATACAACTGTATTATTACTGACCCTGAAAACAGGGTCGTATTAGATATACTTCCAACGAGAAAAATGTACGATTTAATCAAGTATTTTAAGGAGTTTCCTAAAGAAAATAGGATGGAAGTTGAGTCATTTGTAAGTGATATGTGGAAAACATATTTTAAAGTATCCGAAACTTGGTTTAAAAATGCAACACAGGTAGTGGATAAATACCATTGGATAAGGCAGATAATATAGGCATTTGAAAGAGTACGAAAAGAGGAACAGAAGAAGTTCCCAAAAAGTGAAAGAAAGTATTTCAAACACTCAAGAAAGCTTTTATTAAAACGATTTGATGAATTAAATGATGAACAAAAACAACAAGTAAATATTATGTTGTATAAATCAGCAAACCTAAATATTGCACACTGGTTTAAAGAAGATTTTCTCAAAATACTTGATTGCAATGACAGAGAAGAAGCCAAGAAAAGAATGTCTGAATGGATAGATTCAGCACTTGATAGCGGAATTGAACATTTAAAAAAATGTGCAAAAACAATGCTTAATTGGCTAAATGGTATTTTAAATTCATTCTTAACACCGATAACTAATGGTTTTACAGAAGGTTGCAACAACAAAATCAAAGTTCTAAAAAGGAATGCTTATGGCTATCAAAATTTTAATAGATTTCGTAACCGTATTTTACATATGTTTTCACTACAAAAGCAAAAACAAGTGATAGCAAAAACTATCACTTCTTTCATTTACAATATAATATTTTATTCCAAACTTTTCTTATACTCTGTTCCCCATTTTTCCATTGCATCCATAATTGGTCGCATAGATTCGCCTAATGGTGAGAGAGCATATTCTACTCTTGGTGGGACTTCTGCATACACAGTACGGGTAACGATACCGTCATCCTCCATTGAACGCAAACTATCTGTAAGGACCTTTTGGCTTATGCCGTCAAGGTCTTTTTTTAATTCATTAAATCTCCAAGATCGTACTAAGAGATTACGCATTATTAATATTTTCCACTTACTGCCTATTAGCGAAACTGTTGTCGCAACAGGACAAGCAGGTAATTCTTCTTTTGTTTTCATTTTTATATTAGTAGCAATAGTTTTTAAAGCTATACTACGTTCTCCTTTTATATAACATTAGAGTTTTATCTTATATTCAATTATATATTATTATTCAATTATAATCAATAGTTACTTTTAAGTAACTATGTAATAAAAAAGTGCGTACTTGTTATAGTATTTAACTTCAATTAAAATAAAATTAGAAACTTAAAGGAGAGTTAAATATGAATGCTGAAAAATGTTTACGGATACTTAGAGATATTAAGGATGTTGCTTTTGCTACTGTTGATGAAAGTGGTAAACCACAAATAAGAATTATTGACATTATGCTTGTTGACAGTGAGAAACTTTATTTTTGCACTGCAAGAGGTAAAAACTTTTATCAGCAGTTAATGAAAGACAGTAATGTTGCCATTACCGGAATGAACAAAGATTATCAAATGATTAGGCTTAACGGTAAAGCTCACAAGCTTGATGAACAGAAAATGTGGATTGACCGTATATTTAAGGAAAATCCTTCAATGAACAATGTTTATCCTGATGATAGCAGATATGTACTTGAGGCATTTTGTATTGATAATGGTGAAGTTGAATTTTTTGACTTAGGTAAAGAACCTATTGTTAGAGAAGTTTATTCATTAGGTAATAGCGAAGTCATTAAAAATGGTTTTGAGATAACTGACAAATGTATTAAGTGCAAAAAGTGTGAGAAAATATGTCCTCAAAAATGCATTAATGATTTTAAAATCAATCAAACTCATTGTTTACATTGTGGTCTTTGCTATGAAAAATGTCCTGTTGATGCTATTAAAAAGTTAGGTAATTAACATTTAAGGAGGAATAAAAATGATAAAAGAAATGTGGACTTTATTAATTGACAAAAAAGATTTTTTCTTTAACTTACTTTTAGAGCATATAGAAATTTCACTACTTGCAATTTTCATTGCAATAATCTTTGGTGGTACAGTAGGTATTTTAATCAGTGAATATGAGAAGTCATCTAAACCTACTCTTGGTGTAATCAACTTCTTATACACTATACCGTCAATATCAATGCTGGGTTTTTTAATTCCATTTTCCGGTGTTGGTAACGCTACTGCTGTAATAGCTTTAACAATTTATGCACTACTGCCAATGGTGAGAAGTACCCACACAGGTATAACTAATGTTGATAAAAACATTCTTGAGGCTGCAAAAGGTATGGGTAGCACAAAATTGCAAATTCTGTTTAAAATCAAACTACCACTTGCAATGCCTGTTATACTTTCAGGTATTAGAAATATGGTAACTATGACTATTGCACTTGGTGGTATTGCCTCTTTCATTGGTGCAGGTGGACTTGGTGTTGCTATTTACAGAGGTATCACTACTAACAACACTGCAATGACTATAGTTGGTAGTTTGCTTATAGCTATACTTGCTTTAGTATTTGATTTTATCCTTGGATTTATTGAAAAACGAATTTCTAAAAGAAGTGTTAAGGCTAAGAAAACTAATAAAATTATGGGCATTGTTGCTATTATACTTGTTGCTGTAATTACAATAGTTTCTATTGTTCCAAGTAGCAAAAAAGAAACAATACATATTGCTACTAAACCTATGACAGAACAATATATTCTTGGTGAAATTATGGACATTCTTATTGAACAAGATACTGATTTGAATGTTGAAATTACACAAGGTGTTGGTGGTGGAACATCAAACATTGAACCTGCTATGGAAAAAGGTGAATTTGACATTTATCCTGAATACACAGGTACTGCTTGGAATATGGTACTAAAAAAAGAAGGGCTATATACAGAGGACTTATTCCCTACACTAGAAAAGCAGTATAATGATAAGTTAAAAATGAGTTGGGTTGGCATGTATGGTTTTAACAACACATATGGCTTAGTTGTTAGAAAGGAAATTGCTGATAAATACAACATTAAAACTTATTCTGACTTAAAGGCTATTTCTAACAAACTAACTTTTGGTGCTGAATATGATTTCTTTGAAAGAAAAGATGGTTATGATGCACTATGTAAAACATATGGCTTTAACTTTAATAAAACTATGGATATGGATATTGGGTTAAAGTATCAGGCAATTAATCAAGGTAAAATTGATGTTATGGTTATCTTTACTACTGATGGTCAACTTTCTGTGTCTGATGTAACAGTTCTTAAAGATGATAAAAACTTTTATCCGTCATATTTATGTGGCAATGTTGTTAGGAATGAAGTAATTGAAAATCATCCTGAAATTAAAGATGAACTGGAAAAACTTACTAACACTATCACAGACAGTGATATGGCAAAAATGAACTATGAAGTTGAAACAAACAAAAAAGAACCTAGAGATGTTGCAAAGGACTTCTTAAGCAACAAAGGTCTTTTAAAGTGAGGTGCTAAAAATGAGTAATGCTATTGAATTCAAAAATGTAAAAAAGTGTTATAATGATAAGGTAGTTATTGATAATCTTAATCTTGCAGTTGATAAAGGTGAATTTGTCACAATAGTTGGTTCATCAGGTTGTGGCAAAACAACTGCTTTAAAAATGATTAATGGACTTATTGATGTAACAAGTGGAGATATTTTTGTTGATGGTGAAAATATCAAAAATAAAGACCTTATTCAGTTGCGTAGGAATATTGGTTATTCTATTCAAGGAAGTGTACTATTCCCTCACCTAACTGTTGAAAAAAATATTTCATATGTTCCTAACCTACTGAACAAAAAGGACAAGGAAAAAACTAAATCAGCAGTATCTAAATGGATGAAGATTGTTGGTCTTGAGGAAGATATTAAGAATAGGTATCCTAATGAACTTTCAGGTGGTCAACAACAACGAGTTGGCATTGCAAGAGCATTGGCAGCATCACCGGCAATTTTACTTATGGATGAACCATTTGGTGCAGTTGATGAAATCACAAGAAGTCAACTGCAAGAAGAAATTAAGAGAATTCACAAGGAAACAAACATTACAATTATGTTTGTAACTCATGATATTTCTGAGGCACTTAAACTTGGAACTAAAGTTCTTGTAATGAATAGTGGCAACATTGAACAATATGATAAGCCAAGTGAAATTCTGCAAAATCCGGCTACTGACTTTGTAAAGCAACTTGTATATAGGCAAAGACACATTTGTAATCTACCTGATGACAAGTTAAATGGCTGTGAATTTAGCAATGTTGCACAGATTAAATAGGAGTAATAATGACACAAGAAGAAAGAAGATTATATTTAATCAAGGAACTTATTAATGAAAATTTTAATTATTCGGATATAGTTATACCCAATAATGAAGTAGAACAAAAGGCCTTATTGAGATGTTTACTAAATGTTCGTATGCCTAATGATATAAGCAAGGAATTTTTGAAAATTCAGGATGAATATTTACAAGAAGAATGTAAATCAAAAGGCATAACAAGTATAAATGATTTAGAGCTGATTCAAAATGACATTTACTTATGGCAAGGTGACATTACTACACTAAAATGTGATGCCATAGTAAATGCTTGTAACTGTGATTTATTAGGTTGTTTCTATCCTAATCACAAGTGCATAGACAATGCTATTCATACATTTTCAGGTATTCAACTTAGGTTGGCTTGTAATGAAATTATGGTTAAACAAGGTCACAAAGAAGAAACAGGAATGGCTAAAATTACTCTTGCATTTAATCTGCCATGCAAATATGTTATTCACACAGTTGGACCTATTGTTAGAGGTAAACTGACTGAAAAAGATTGTGATTTACTGAAAAGTTGTTACATATCTTCCCTAGAAATTGCAGAGAAAAATCACCTAAACAGTATTGCATTTTGTTGCATATCTACCGGTGAATTTCACTTTCCTAATGATAAGGCAAGTGAAATTGCAATTAACACAGTTAAGGAATATAAAGAAAAAGCACATAGTAAAATCAAGGTGATATTCAATGTTTTCAAAGATAAAGACTATGAAACTTACAGAAAATTACTTAAATAATTTAGAAAAATTAAAAGAAGAATTTAACACAGCTGATGCAATTTTGATTGGTGCAGGTGCAGGTCTTTCAGCATCTGCCGGATTTGATTATAGTGGTGAAAGATTTGAAAAGTATTTTTCTGACTTTAAAGAGAAATATGGCATTACTAATATGTATTCCGGTGGATTTTATGATTTTGATACACTTGAGGAATATTGGGCTTGGTGGTCAAGACACATACTGATTAACCGTTATGATTGTGAAGTTGGTAAGCCTTATAAGGATTTATTCTCTATTGTTAAGGATAAAAATTACTTTGTGCTAACAACTAATGTTGACCATCAATTTCAAAGAGCAGGTTTTGACAAAAAGAGATTGTTCTACACTCAAGGTGATTATGGATTATTTCAATGCAGTAATGGTTGTCACAATAAAACTTATGACAATGAGGAAATTATTAGAAAGATGGTTGCTCAGCAAAAGGATATGAAAATTCCAACAGAATTGATACCTAGATGCCCTAAGTGCAACAAGCCTATGACTATGAATTTAAGATGTGACGACTTATTTGTGCAAGATGAGGGCTGGTATTTAGCTTATAACAGGTATCAGGACTTTATCAGAAGAAATGGAAATTCACATATTCTTTACCTGGAATTAGGTGTTGGTATGAACACTCCCGGTATTATTAAATATCCATTTTGGCAAATGACTGCTAAAAATAAAAACGCAGTCTATTGCTCTGTAAATTCAGAATTGTCCTATGTTCCTACTGAAATTCAAAATCAATCTGTTGTTATTAGGAACGATATAGCTAGGGTTTTGGAGGAATGTAAATAAAAAATCAACTTGTACCATTGGAACAAGTTGAATTATTAACTTCGCTTTGCACTAAAATTCTTGACAATTATAATCTTATTATGATAAACTTTATACAAAATACATATATAATAAGATTATTATATAGAACACTAAAAGTTAAGAGGATAAGCAGTTATGGCATTTGGAAAAGTTATAAAATTATTTTTATTAGATGGCACACCAAATGGACGTTGGATATGTGAATTATCAAATTGGACAGGTATTGCGTATAAGATTCCACGTAATATGATTAAAGAAAGTGAAAATCGAAAAGAACTATCATCACCCGGTGTGTATTTCTTATTTGGTCGTGATGATATAAATGATAAGCCACTTGTTTATATCGGAGAAGCGGAAAATATAATCTCTAGATTAAAACAACATCTAGATAAAAAAGATTATTGGAATGAAACTATTGCATTTATAAGTAAAGATTCTAATCTTAATAAAGCACATATAAAATACTTAGAAAATCAATTCTATACTATTGCTAAAAAATGTGGTAGATACTCTATAGATAATAGTAATATTCCTACAAAATCAACAGTTTCAGAATCTGAGGTAGCTGAGCTTGAGGAATTTATTTACAATGCAAAAATTCTAGTAAATGCATTGGGTCATAAAACTTTTGAAAGTTTTTCCGAAGAGCAAACAATAGAGAAGCATAAGAAACCAATATTTTATATTTCAGCCGGAGATGGAAAAGCATCTATGGTGGCAACTTCTGATGGATATGTGTTACAAAAAGGTTCAAACATACATAAAATATCTGCTGATTCGCTAAAAAAGGGTATAAAAGATAAAGTAGAAAAAAGTCGTCTTTTAGGTGAAATCAAGGATAATATTTTACAAGAGGATAAACTTTTTTCCAGTTCCTCTGCAGCAGCCGCTTTTGCTGCCGGATACAGTATCAGTGGTCCACAACAATGGAAAACAATAGATGGAAAAACATTAAAATCTTTTGAAACAAATAAATAAAGCAAAAAGGCATTACTGACTAATAAATCAGTAATGCCTTTGATTATATACCATATTTTAGTAATTATACATTATCAGGAATAATGCACCATATTTTGTCATTCCCACTCTTGGGCGAAGAGATTTATCTGGCTGTTTCTCGGTACACATTTGTGCGTTTTA
>OIZA01000852.1_pt1 | contig 13012 bp, 11 predicted proteins | sample 1588381 | NCBI WGS metagenome assembly OIZA01 (sample SAMN03283277) | human gut metagenome | biome: human-associated habitat; material: feces | host: Homo sapiens | place: Peru | collected 2012 | reverse complement strand
TATGTCGGCTCAGCTTTCCTTCGCCCTCTACCTGTCGCTCTTCAAGAACCTGCTGTCCAAGTATTCGCTCTTCACCATCAACAAGTGGATGTTCCTCTGGGCAACGGTCCTGATATGGCCTTTCACCATCAGCCACGTGATGAGCATCGACTTTGCTCATGTTCCGATGAGCACCTGGTGGGAAACGGGCTACGTGGTTCTCTTCGGCACTTATCTGGGCTACATCTGCATGATGATTGGTCAGAAGACCCTCCGCCCTACCGTGGTGAGTGTATATAACTATGTGCAGCCGCTGGTATCAGTCACCGTGAGTGTCATCGTGGGTCTCGCCGTGTTCAAGGGCATGCAGGCCATCGCCGCCATCCTCGTATTCTCCGGCGTATGGCTCGTGGTAAAGAGCAAGTCGAAACATGATATTGAACAGCACGACCACAGTCTGGCTTACGAGAAAAGACATGCGTAAATGATTGAATGTCGATTTCGTTATATTTCCCGCTAGGCGTACCGACGGATTTGCGTACGTGGAAGAAAATATATTTAGCCTTAAGGAAAAATATATTTAGCCTTAAGGGAAAATATAATTAACCTTAAGGCTAAAAATATAAGAGGATGTGCCATGGACTTATGACACATCCTCTTTTGTTATATAAGGAAAAAGATTAGCAGCCAAAATAAACCATCAGTCCGCCCAAAACGATATAAAGCAGGGCGTATGGGATGGCCGAACGGAGAATCTCTCCATCCTTTCCCTCCATATCGCAGGCTGCAGTAGCGATGGCGATGCTCTGCGGACTGATCATCTTGCCACCCGTGGCTCCTGTGGTATTGGCGGCAACCAGCCAGTTCTCCTGACCGCCCTCCATACCAAAGAATGTGCTCTGCCCCGTCATACCCAACTGGTTGGCAACATGAGCCTGGAGTTTGGCAAAGAGGATATTCGAAGAGGTATCAGAACCCGTTACGAAGGTTCCGATGGCACCAATCATCGGCGCTACCAGAGGATAGAAGTCGCCCGTCACAGCCACCAGACCTGAGGCGATGGAAGTAATCATTCCCGAATAGTTCATCACACTTGCCAGGGCTATCAGCGAACAGATGGTCACCACCGTCTTTCGCAGATTCACCGTGGTACGGGCAAGAATCACCATCAGTCGCTTGAGACTCAATCCCTGAACCAATCCACCAATCGTAGCACCCAGGAAGAGCATCAGTCCTGCATTGGAAATCCAGCCAAACTTAAAGGTGCTGTCGAGCACTGGCAGATGAACCGCACTCACCAGATGACTCTTGAGGAAAGCATTGACCGGAGGACAGAGTGCGCCGGAAACCAGGATGAATATCAATATAAAGAGATAAACGCTCCATGCCTTCAGGCTCTCGGCAAGCGTAAAGGTTTCCTTATCCTGCACCTTGCTCTTTCTGGCAAACACCTTGGCGTATGCAATGATGGCGATAATGGCTGCCAGCGAGCCAATGATGGCTGGTGTCTCCGAACCGAGATAATAGCCGCAGACAAACTGCACTACCACGGAAATCACTCCCACCCATAGGGCGATGATGAGATTCTTGATAAGATTGTGCTTATCGGTAAGCGTCAGGATGATGAAAGGCAGGATGATAAAGAGAGGTGCCAGCTGGATGATGGCGAATGCCGAAGTTTCGCAAATCTGTGCCGCCGAGGCCGATCCGCTTTCCGCCACCTCATTGCAGAGCGTAGTAACCGGCACACCCACGGCACCAAATCCCGTAGCCACGGTATTACCAATCAGGGATACCAGAGCCGAGAACATCGGTTTGAAGCCGAGTCCGATGAGGATGGCAGCAGGTATCGCCACCGCCGTTCCGAAGCCCGCCATACCTTCGAGCAGTCCGCCGAATCCCCATACAAGGAGCAGCACGAGCAGTCCCTTATCATCGGTAATCGATGTAAACTGTCTCTTGATTACCTCAATCTGCCTGCTTTCCACGAGGATATTATAGCTGTAGATAGCCATCAGGATGATGATGAGAATCGGGAACACCGCCTTCAGGATGCCTTCCACCACCGCCCATCCCGTCAGGGCGATCACGCTATCCTCCGCATGTTCCGGGGCAATCATGCCCAGCGGCGAAGCTGCGAAGAGAACAAGCAACACGGTAATTACGAGCGTCAGCAAGGCGCTTTTATGACCTGCCATCTTGAAGCCGAGCATCAGGATGAACAGCAACACGATGGGAATAATAGAAACTATTGATGCCATAAGCCATTCAGTTTTTTAATGTTTTCGATTGCTAAATTTTATGTTTCACTTGCAAAAATACTATTTTTCTTTGAAAAAAGAAAGCATTTTTTGAAAAAAATCTTTTTTAAGATGTCCGATTTTTCAATTTCATACGTCTATAGAGTGTAAAGGTTATGAGAACAGAAGAATTCAACCATATCATCCTACCGATGCGCAGCGACTTGAAAGCGTATGCGCTAAGGTTGACTGAGAGTGACGACAATGCCGAAGACCTCGTGCAGGAAGTCATGCTCAGGCTGTGGGACATGCGCCAGAACATCAAGGCAGAAGATAACCTCAAGGCACTCGCCATCACCATCATGCGCAACAAGTTTTATGACCAGTGCCGACATGAGGAGCGGAACTTCACCACCGACAAGGTGATGGAAGTACCCATAGAAGACCGGCGGGCAGAGCAACGGGACGAGGTAAACCTCATCAAGCAGATAGTGGCACAGCTTCCGCCCTTGCAGCAGCAGATATTCCGCATGAAGGAGATAGAAGGCTATACTGCCGATGAAATCATGCAGATAACGGGATGCTCTGCCGATAATCTCCGAAAGAATCTCTCCCGAGCCCGACTCAAAATCAGAGAGACCTATATGAATATCGTGAAACAAAACAGAACAAAATAAAGAAGGAGGAAAAGTTATGAATGATGAAATAAAGAGAATCGATGAATTCAAGAATACAAATGAATTCAAGACGATACAGAACTTGCTCGACAAGTATATGGATGGTGCCACATCCAATGAGGAAGAGGCAACGCTCAGAAAATATTTCGAAGAGCATGGCAATGACATTCCGGAAGAATGGGAATCCTACTGCGCCCTCTACAGCTATATCGGATTCGAACAGATGAATCTTTCTCGAAATCTAAAAGAAAAAGAAGAGAAAGAGATAGAAAAGGAGGATATCGAAAAGAAGGAAGAAGAGAGAATCTCGAAGAAGAAAGCTTCTCGCAGCAGATGGCTCAAATATTTCGGCACTTCTGTGGCAGCCGCCGCTATCATCGCATTCCTGATTGTGGGCATCCAGAAGATAGCCCAGCCTCAGCCTGAATGTTATGCGGTTATCGATGGAAAGGTTTATACCGACCAGGAGTTCGTTCACCACGAAGCCCTGGATGCCTTGGAAGATGTTTCGGCAGATTCCGAGGATCCATTCAGTGCTCTGGATATGATGAAACAATAAATTCATCTTTTAGATGAATCAATCAAACTATAAAGTATAATATATATATATAATAAGGTATAGAATATGAAACGATGCAACTTGATAAAACGCTTCTTCATCGGACTGCTTCTTATCGTGGTAGCCTCGATTTCGGCTAATGCCCAGGAGGGGCTGTACGTAAAAAGCATATTCCAACGCTTCGGACATGCCAAGGGATGCAAGATGGTTACGATGCAGAATACGCAACTCAAAGGTTACAAGCTCAAGATATACAAGAGCCTGGTATATAAGAACCATGCCACGGAAATAGCCCACTATCTGAAGTCCGACCGCAAGGCTGCAAAGAAAATCAGAGAGGTGGTGGAGAATGGCAAGATGGTGAGCGGCTATTACATGATGGCGCCCTTGAGCAATGGCGACAACCGCTTCATCCTCTTCAGTAACCCGAGTAAAAGCAAGGGAACCGTGATTTATATCGAAGGCAATCTGTCGCCCGAAGATATCATGCAACTCTGCTATTCCAGAAGATAGAAGCAACATCTTCCTACAGGAATCTTCTCAATAAGAATAAGAAACAACATAAAATATAGTATTATGAATATCAAAAACGTAATGATGATGGCTGCCATGATGCCAGCCTTCGCCCTTGCTGAAACCAACAGCAACAGTGCACCAGCCTCTGTAGAGGCTAACGACACCACAATCAGAGTGAACGACCAGAACATCGTCATCAAGCAGGATGGCGAACAGACTTCTGTGAAGATATATAAGATGAACGGCAACGAGATGACCAAGATTTCAGAGACCCAATTCGTAGATGGTCAGGAAGTAGAAAAGGTATTTGTCACCTCGCCATTCATACCTCAGACTTTGAGCAAGCGCAAGCGCAGTCTGGAGAGTCATTATCCAACCTTCTTCTTCGGCTGCAGCCAGTTGCCAGGCAGCAGGGGAAGCATGGGAGGCAACAACGAGATGCACAGTCGCGACTCCAAGTCGTGGGAATGGGGCATCACCCTCACCAGTCTCTGCTTCCGCCTTTCCAACGAAATGGCGCTCACCTCCTCTCTCTCCATCGGACAAGTACACCACCATTTCAAGGACAATTATGTATTAAGCACCGAAAACGGGGTATCGGCAATGACTCCGATAGATGGCGAGACGCTGAAGAAAAGCTACATCAGCTACAATGTGCTCCGCCTGCCTATCATGCTGGAGTGGCAGAAGCGCATAGGATGCCATGATGCATTCCTGGCTTTAGGTCCATCGGTAGAATACCGCTGGCACGAGCATTCCCGCTACTTCATAGGCAAGCACAAGCATACAGAAACGGGCGACATCAACCTCAACCCTATCGGCTTGAACCTGGAAGCCCGTGCCGGCTACTCAGGAGTGATGCTCTACGCCCGTGCCGGAGTAACCCCGCTGCTCAACAAGACCAAGGCTCCCGAGTGCTACCCAATGACCATCGGCTTAGGATTCAGATTGTAATTTCTCTTAAAAAAGTGGCGATAAGTGTGCGAAATCTCATAAAAAACATAGATTACGCACACCTATCGCCACTTTTTGCTATTTATCGCCTTAATTTAGGCTATAGTAACAGAGAGAACTTTGTTCTTTATTTTAACTCAATTTCCATATTTTTATTTGGCACAAAGGACATGTTTCCTTCATAACATGGCTTGGCTGAATCATATTTGCCCGAGAAATCAGAACGATATACCATCACATGATAAGTTCCGGAAGCTAAGTTCGACAGATTGAAACTTACATTATAGTTGCACATACAGTCTGCCTCAATCGTGGAATCTCCCAAAGGAATCAACACAATACGGATTTCTTCGTCTTGTGCATGTACTTGAGGGCTAAATCCATTTACTGCACAATTTGCCTGAAGGTCTGTTACTTGAAAATGAGCAATACCTTTTGCATCAACAGAAACCGACATCTGTGTAGGCTTTTCTTTTTCTGCTTTATAATATTCAGGACGACTTTCTGTTGCTGAGAAGGATGATGTACAGCCAGAGTTTACCACATCACTCATTCTTACCTGCTCCATGACATTCTGTTCCGTAGAACAAGCTCCCATTGCCATGGCTACCATAACTAAAAATACAATTTGTTTAACCATAACTATATATTTTTTTTATTTTGAAATGAACGAATTGACTCAATCAACTTATATGTGTCGATTATTGCTTCTAACGATTGTTCCGAGGAACGCTTTCGTTTCTCTACAGCATCGACAAAACCTTTGATGGTGTCAAAGTAGCCTTGCGTAACTATCTGATTGTTATGGATAGTTGGCACGAAGTTATTTCTGTCGAACAAATGAACATCGACCCTCTTCCGTTGAAAAACTTTCTCGACAGGTACACCCATCAACGTAGATTGCTTACCTTTATATATCAAACTCTCCATCTGCTCCATTTCAAAGATGCCAGATGAAGTGTTTACCGTCATGCACTCTTTTGCATCATTCCAGGAATAACCAGTTGACAGTTCTAAAACACCTGTAGCTTTTTTGTGTTCGAGTACCAGCATGAGTGTATGATGCTCTACCCAGCCAGCAAACTTAACTTCTGCCTTTCCGAATAGAAACGTCACATAATCCAATGGATGAATGAAAAGATCCAACATCGCATCACCTTCTGGATATGCCCCTATGAGATATTTGAGATTGTAGCTCATTCTTCCCTTGCTCTTCTGTAATTTCTTTTTCAGAATACGGATAACAGGAGCATTCCGCTTTTGCAATCCAACAGTTACTTGCGGAAAGCCGGCCGCTTTTCTCATTCCGATTAGTTGCAACAGTTCGTCTTCACTCTGGCATGGAGGCTTTTCGATAAATAGAGCCTTGCCACTCTTGATAACCTCCGAAGCTATCGTGAAATGAGATTTTGGAGAAACCGATACAAACACGCCCTTAATGTCATCATCATGCAAAATATCATCTAAAGATGTTGTTGCACAGACATTGGGATAAGCCGCTTCTATGAATGGTAACTTGTTTTCTGACTTGCAGCAAATATACTTCAATGGAACATGAAGATAGTTCAGAACAGGGTACAGATTATTTGTACTATGGTTGCCTATGCCTACAAATGCATAATTGCCACCATATACCTGTTTCAACTGCCTCATGCTCCTTATCCGCTTATAACGGTCGATGATGTTCTTTATATATTCCATTAGCTATAAATTCTATTTATGTATTGCCTATATGTTTCATTAACGTTGTTTGTCCATTGATATTTTCCATAAACGACTTGAATGAGCTTTTTTGGCAGAAATCTTTCAAGGTTTCGCAGCAATATCAAATCATATTTGCGATGGAAGTTGATCCAACAGGCATTGCATTCCTTAGAATATCTGCATTGCTCCTTATGTGCGAATCTCGAATTGAATATATCATCCAGCGAATGTGTATGGATATTGCCAAGTTTCACGTCGAGATTCTGGCATAGTGGAACATCGCCATTCGAGTGAATCACTAATTCGCTAAAGATACTTTGGCAACGCAACTTGAGATTGCCGTTTCGCCATTCTTCATACAAGGCTACAAAATCAAAATTTTCTTCTGTATCATGTATGTTCTGAGGTATATCTTGAATGTAATTTTCAAAATCTACAGAAAGAAGCTCTGCCGTAGTATCAAAGAAATCCATCGTTCCATAAATTCCGATTCTCACGTCAATGCCATATTCCTTTGCCACCTCTATGACATACCGCATATCAGAAAAGCTATTCCAGGGTGACAGGCAGAACATGAGGGAGATAGGAACCTCATCTCTCACCACTTTCACAACCTCTATTACTTTATCATGCCCATTGCATCCTCTCATACTCTTGTATGTTTCCTTATCACCATCAAGAGATACATACAAATGAGCAGGATGAAACTTTCTCACGGCATCTATCACTTTTTGGGGATTTAAGCAGTTGGATAGCAATGTATAATTGGGATGATTCTCCTTGAACCACTCCATTATTACATCTGCCTCAGGATGAAGCAGGAACTCCCCACCTTCCAATCCAACAACCGTATGCTGCGAGATGCATTTACTGCGCATAATCTCCTTGATGTCTTTAAAAGAAAGATGCTCTACTGGCTTTTGCCAAATAGAACAATGCTTGCAACGGGATTGGCATTTTGTTGTGGAATACAACATTAGCGTACTCAGCATCTTGTGCCGAGGACGTAACATATTGTTGAGGTACATAACCCCATTTCGTATATAGTCTTTTGTCTTGTACATGCGTCTTAAGAAACTTTTGTGCTTCTATCATTAAAGATACACCAAAAGTTCCAAAGACTGCATGGGACATTGTTTTTACCATGTAAACCTGATTCCGAATGGAACGGTAATGGTAAATGGATGCTCTGTCCAAATGGTACGAGTAGTACTACCATTAGGTATGTGCCAACTGAATGTCGGTTCCAGATAAACACCCCAATTATTCGCAAAATTATATTGTAATCCGACACCCGTACCAACAGTCCATTGGAATGGTGGAGTAAAATGCCAGCTATCTGAATACGGAACCACAGTTCCTGTTACATATTGTTCATCTGTCTTTCCAGATAAAGGTATGTTCAGGATGATACCTGCGGATGTGTATGCTGTCCACCTGTTTGCTCCAAACCACTTGTATGACAAACGCAAAGGAATACCCAAATAATGAATTTTCTGTCGCTTTTGTACATAGTAGTCATCCTCACCTAATATGAATTCAGACTTCAGTAGGGAGTATAGAAGACCAGTCTCTACATTCCATTTTCTATTGATAGTCTTAGTCATGGACAATCCAAATGTGATTGGTTTGTCATGATACTCATGCTCGACGATTTTTCCACCGTTTTTAATGTTATTGATGTTGTTCGTGTTATTGATGGCAATTTCCATAAGAGCCTTTTCTGCCTCTGACATATTGCCATGCGCATTCTGCTGTAAATACTGAGAATATTGCTCCCAAGTTGAAAACATTTGTGGACCTGAAGGTTGAGGACCATCGGCTATATCTTCTCCCTTGCCCACAAGCATCTTATAAGCACTCTGAGCCAATGCAGAACCCACAGAACCCATGGCAAGCAGTTGCCACTTGCTTTTGTAACTTGGAGTAACTTCCTTTGCTATAAATTTTTCCAGCTCAGGAACAACCTGTTTTATTGTATCGAGTGAAGCGCTATCTTTATCTATTGCTACTACAATATTGATTGCCGAATCAGTCTTTTCATAACCAGTTTCGAAATCTGTTTTATGATCAGTTTTATAATCTGTTTGAATGCCAACAGAATCAACAACGAGGTAATCCGGCAAATTCATTTTGCCCTGACTTGCCGTTGCTATTATATTCTTGTCAACCACAGGAGATTGGGCAGTAGGCTGCACAGTTACACGATCAACAGAACGCTTTCCCTTGGCAGCATCATTTATATTGGCTACAGGTTGTTGCTCCTTTTCCGTACTTTTCTTCCAAAACAGATATTTATATATAGGTATGCTGACGAGCAATATGGAAATGACAGTCAGCATTCGCCTGTTTATCATATTACGCAACAATCCCTTTGCTCTTGTCAATTGTGATGATGAACTATGTGGCTCAATACCAAGCTTTTCTGCAATTTCTTTATGCGAAAAGCCGTCAATGACTGCCATTCTGAACACGTTGCGGTATCCGGAAGGCAACTTGTCGATAAGCTCAAAAAGTTCTTTTTCTTCCAATTTGGAATCAGAAGTATAAGAACTTTCCACATCAAACCCATCCCCAATTTCCGAGAAAGATAGCACTTGTATCTTACGCTTCCTCTCTAAATATCGCAAGGATACATTTTTAGTAATGGCAACAAGCCATTCCCCAAACTTTGAAGCATCCTTTAGCTTTTCCAAAGAATAATAAGCACGTATAAACGATTCTTGGACGAGGTCATCCACCGTGTCCTCGTCCTCTTGGGTAATTTTTATGCAAGCGTTTCTCATCCTTTGAGAATACGCCTGATAAACAGTTTTTAAGGCGTCAGTATCACCTGCCTTTACTCTTTCTATCAGCTTTTCTATCTTCATGTTGGGTGTACGATATTGTGCACAATATATAATAAGATACGTGAAAAAGCGAAAAGACTGCATAAGAATTTGTTAAAAACATAAAAATAAAATAGGCCTAATGAACAAGAGATGGTTCACACAGCCAAATTAAGTAACGAATCACAGCCAAATTAGGTAATTTTGCCCCTTTTTTAGCAAAAAATCACCTGAATACCACAAACGTGGTAGCAGGAATACTACTCATGTGCTATTTCAGAATCCAGAAAATCGCCGTACCTTTGCAGCGTCAATCAGAACAAACAGTATGATGCCAATCAAGACTGGATAACTGGGCGACAATTTATATAAATGAATAAGATTGAATATTAACGTAAAATTAAAGAAAGGACATAGATTATGAGTACAGAAAAGAAACTTCGCTTTGAGACACTTCAGTTGCATGTAGGTCAGGAAAATCCAGATCCAGCTACCGACGCACGTGCGGTGCCTATCTACCAGACCACAAGTTACGTGTTCCGCAACTCTCAGCACGCTGCCGATAGATTCGGACTCCGTGACGCAGGTAACATCTATGGTCGCTTGACCAACTCTACTCAGGGTGTATTCGAAGACCGTGTAGCTGCCCTCGAGGGCGGTGTAGCTGGTTTGGCTGTCGCTTCTGGTGCTGCCGCCGTTACCTACGCTCTGCAGAACATTCTTCAGAATGGCGACCACATCGTAGCTGCCGACAACATCTACGGTGGTACTTATAACCTCATCACTCATACATTATCCACACAGGGTGTAAGCTACACCATCGTGGATCCCCGCAACTTCGAGCAGGTAGAGGCTGCCATCCAGGACAATACCAAGGCACTCTATGCAGAGACCTTCGGAAATCCTAACTCTGATGTAACCGATATCGATAAGTTGGCAGAGATTGCTCATCGCCACAACATCCCATTGATTATCGACAACACCTTCGGCACCCCATACCTCATCCGTCCTATCGAACACGGAGCTGACATCGTGGTTCACTCAGCAACCAAGTTCATCGGCGGTCACGGTTCATCTCTCGGTGGCGTCATCGTAGATGGCGGTAAGTTCAACTGGAAGGCAAATGCCGACAAGTTCCCTACTCTCGCTAAGCCAGACCCATCATATCATGGTGCGGTATTTGCAGATGTAGCCGGAGCAGCAGCCTTCGTAACCCGAATCCGTGCGGTCATCCTTCGTGATACCGGTGCAACCATCTCTCCATTCAACGCCTGGATTCTTCTTCAGGGCTTGGAGACATTGAGCCTCCGTGTAGAGCGTCACGTTCAGAATGCATTGAAGGTAGTAGAGTATCTGGAGAACAATCCTAAGGTGGCTAAGGTTAATCACCCAGCTGTTCCTTCTCATCCAGACCACGAGCTTTACAAGAAGCTCTTCCCTAACGGCGGTGGTTCTATCTTCACCTTCGATATCAAGGGCGGCGAGAAAGAGGCATGGGAGTTCATCGACCACCTGCGCATCTTCTCTTTGCTGGCTAACGTAGCCGACGTGAAGTCACTGGTTATCCACCCAGCAACAACCACTCACTCTCAGTTGAGCCCAGAGGAGTTGGAGGAGCAGCACATCTATCCTTCTACCGTTCGCCTGAGCATCGGTATCGAAAACATCGACGACCTGATTGAGGCTCTCGATGAGGCATTTACGTATGTAAAATAAAAATTATCAATGATTTAAATTAGAGTACAGTTATGGCAAAGATATATAAGCAGATTACTGATTTAATCGGTAAGACCCCATTGGTAGAATTGGGTAAGTATTCAGCATCCAAGGGTTTGGAGACTCCTGTGATTGCTAAGGTAGAATTCTTCAATCCTGGCGGAAGCGTAAAGGATCGTATCGCCCTCGCGATGATCGAAGACGCTGAGCAGAAGGGCATCCTGAAACCAGGTGCCACCATCATCGAACCAACCAGCGGTAACACGGGTGTAGGTTTGGCTCTGGTATCAGCCGTAAAGGGCTACCACCTCATCCTCACCATGCCTGAAACCATGAGTGTGGAGCGCAGAAACCTGGTGAAGGCTTACGGCGCAGAAGTGAGATTGACCAGCGGTAAGGACGGAATGCCTGGTGCCATCAAGGCTGCCGAGGAGCTCCGCGATTCCATTCCGGGTTCCGTGATTCTGGGACAGTTTACCAACCCAGCCAATCCTGCCAAGCACTATGCCACAACTGGACCAGAAATCTGGGCTGATACCGATGGCGAGATTGATATCTTCGTAGCCGGTGTAGGAACAGGTGGAACCATTTCGGGTATCGCCAAGTATCTGAAGGAGCAGAATCCTAACGTGAAGGTGATAGCCGTAGAGCCTGCCACATCGCCTGTATTGAACGGTGGACAGAGCGGTCCTCACAAGATTCAGGGCATCGGTGCCGGATTCGTTCCTGAGACCTACTCTTCAGAATTCATCGATGAGGTATTGGATATTCAGAACGATGATGCCATCAAGGCGGGTCGTGACCTGGCTCAGACCGAGGGTCTGCTGGTAGGTATCTCATCTGGTGCAGCCGCCTTTGCAGCCACCGAGATTGCGAAGCGTCCTGAGAACAAGGGCAAGAAGATTGTAGCCCTCTTGCCAGATACTGGCGAGCGTTATTTAAGCACTGTACTCTACGCTTTCGAGGAGTATCCTTTGTAATTCACAATCGGATATTTTCTGAAGAAAGCAAAATCTATCATAATTCCCCAACCAGCTTTTCTTAGCAGGTTGGGGATTTGCATATTCTGGAACTTCATATATATTTGCAAATGCGATACCATTTATCGCAAAAACACAAAGTAAAATACCACAAAAATACAAACAAAAAACATCGTAAAAGCTTAAAGAATACTAAAAGATTCTCTTTCGCATGAAAATTTCTTTTAAAATGCCTATATTTGCAATGCCGTTAGTAATGGCGGCAGACATAAAGAGGTAGCAACTACGCTTAGTTCGGACTGAGAATCTGGACAGTTCGCAGTACACAAGAATGACAGTTCCAGTTGTTTGCCCCAATATGTATACTAATATCCATCCCGCTTCTGTGGGATGGGTATCTCTATTTAGTTAATTTTGCAACCGAATTATCAACCCAGTCTGAGTAACATGGATTCATATTCTGGAATCATCATAGAAGAAAGTAGAAGGTCTGAGCAATTTTCAGACTTTACTCCCTTACCTTGCAAAGGATTCAACATTCTTTGCAAGGCAAAGCGCTATGGCAGATGGTGGGTACTCAAAGGATTGAAGGAGCAATACCGTCAAGACGAAAATTACAAGAACTTACTGCATAAGGAATTCGACATTCTCATATCCCTGCAGCATCCCTACATCGTATCAGCCTACAGCATGGAAGAAATACCGGAAATGGGTACCTGTATCGTGATGGGATGGATAGATGGCATCACGCTGGAACACTGGAGCGGCAGCAAGACTGAAGGAGAAGCAATCTTCCTCCAGCTACTTGATGCCGTACACTACATCCATGCCAAGCAGATAGTACACAGAGACCTTAAGC
>OIZA01000850.1_pt1 | contig 13038 bp, 10 predicted proteins | sample 1588381 | NCBI WGS metagenome assembly OIZA01 (sample SAMN03283277) | human gut metagenome | biome: human-associated habitat; material: feces | host: Homo sapiens | place: Peru | collected 2012 | reverse complement strand
GGGGGTAAGGACAGCAGACTCTAAGCAGACGTCGGCACTTAGCGAGGGTACTGTCCTCGCTTACGTACCGCTACGCTCTGCTTTGAAGCGAGAGCGGGTCTGCTGTCCTTACCCCCAGCGCGGGCTACGGGGACATTCCACTAACTTTCTATTTACTGCGCTTCGCAGCGCGCTCGAGATGGAGGAAAAATGCCACGTTCAGCACGATACCAACCGCGGTGGAGGCGGGAGCGGCCAGGCCGATATTGGTGAGGCTGGCATCCGGCTGGATGCTCATATAATAGGCGAAGGGAAGGCGGACAAGGAGGGTCTGGATCAGCCCTTGGGTCATGACCCACACAGTCTTGCCGTTACCGTTAAAATAGCCCATCATGCTGAACAGTACCGCAGTTGCCAGAGTCTCCGGAGCGAAACCTTTCAGGTACTCATATCCCCTCTGCACCACTGCCGCATCCGTGGAGAAAATACCCGCCAGCAGATCTCCCTTGAAGAACACCAGCAAAAACGCAAAACATCCCACCAGAAGTCCGATGCTGATACCGGTGAACATGGTCTTCTTCGCCCGCTTCTGCTCTCCGGCACCTACGTTCTGCGACACAAAGGAAGAGGTGGACTGCATCAGGGCACTGGGGATCAACATGGCAAAATTAACGATCTTACAGGCTACACCGTAGCCGGAGGATGCTTCCAGTCCCAGGCGGTTCACAAATGCGCATAATGCCAGAAAGGATCCCTGGGTCAGACACTCCTGCAGGGCTAACGGCAGACCAATCTGTAAGAATTTACCACACTGGGGGTTCCAGCGGAAATCCTGTCTGGTAATGGTAAAGGGCAATCCCCTTTTCACCAGCCGTACAATGGCAAACAGAACACTTAATGCCTGTGCAAATACTGTTGCCAGCGCAGCTCCCATGGCATCCATGCCCAGCCCTGCCACCAGTACCAGATCTCCCACGATATTGACGATACACGCCACAAAAACAAATAAAAGCGGAGAATTGCTGTCCCCCAGTCCACGGAAAATGGCGGACAATACATTATAGGCCACAACAAAGAAGATTCCGGCACCGCAGATCCGGACGTAGGCAGCGGTCAGTTCTACCGCCTCTTCCGGTGCCTGCATGAGAACCGCGATAGGGCGGGCAAAGCCCACCATGATCACGAACAGTACCAGTGAAATTACCGCAAACACAACGGTTCCTCCACCGATGATGCTGCCGATCCGATCCTCTCTCTTCTCTCCGAGATACCGGGCGATCAGCACCGTAATCCCCATAGCAAGCTGGGTCACCACAAAGGTCACCAGATTCAGTACCTGGCTTCCGGTAGATACCCCGGAAAGTCCGGAAGTGGAGCCGAAGCGTCCCACTACCAGCAGATCCACCGCGCCGTAAGCCGCCTGTAGGATCAACGCTCCCAGAATGGGAACCATGAAACGAAGCAGCTTTTTCAGGATACTTCCCTGTGTAAAATCCATCCTGTCATTTTCAATATTTTTCAAAATGATCTCTCCTCTCGCACATGACCTGATAAAAGGTCTCTATCGTCTGTATCATCGTCCCCGCGTCCTCTTCTGAAATTCCGGATAACGGTTCTACCAGACTGTTGAACACATCGTCGTTGTATTTGCGGGACAAGGCTCTGCCCTCCTCCGTGATGGAAATATAGGTCACTCTGCCATCCTCCGCAGCCACCTGTTTCCTGAGATACCCTTTTTCTTCCATTTCCCGCACCGTCCGGGTCACACCGGGTCTGGGGATCTTCAGAAAATCGCTGATATCCGAGATTTTCACGGAGATTCCCTGCTGTTCCATGATAGCGATCACGTCAAGAAAATGAATATAAGAGGGTGTCACTCCGGAAGGCAGCGCGGGAAGCATTTCCCGGATCCGCTTTGCCTGATAACAGGCATCCATCATCCGTTTTATGGTCTGAACTTTCATTCTTTTCCCTTTCTGATATTGTTGTATAAGGTATTTCTTCTGTTTACTTAGTTACCTTGGGTAATTATCTTTGGTAATTATATGAGAACATTTCCGATTTGTCAATAAGATATTTCTATAAATAAAAACAGCAGACTCCTTTCGAAAATCTGCTGTTTCTCTGACTTATTCTTTTTTTCTATCCGTCTCTGCTAAATATGACCTTCATTTCGTAAAGAAACGTTTACGCATCCGATCTTGCATAGGCGTTTTTCATCTGTCCGCTGAGTTCGTACAGCACCTTGTCCAGCGTATCGGCTGCTGCCTCCCGCAGCATTTCAGCGGTCTTTTCGTTGGCCTCTTCCTGTAATTTCCTGCGATTCTCCTCTCCGGTCTCCTGCGCCAGCAAGGCATTATAGCGGTTCAAGATCTCATGACTCTTCGCTGCTACATTTTCCTGATAGCGTTCTATATGGAACACGGATTTATTGTAGGAAGCATCCGCCATGGCCGCGATCATACGACTCATCCAGTAGAAGTTCTCTGTGGATACTTTTCCGGTGGTCGCTGACAGGTACTCCGGCGTCTTATCGATATCGGTATAAAAAGGTGCCAGTACGTTAAAGGCATTGGAGGCCAGTGCCAGCCACTGAACCGGCTCTCCCTCCGGGCGCATCTGGATCAGAGTCATGACATCATTGCGGTTGATGCCGATGGAACGATAGGCTCCCTGCATGGACTTATCCCCATAGGCCGCATAGGGATCGTAGGGTGTTCCCTGATAATGGGAGGACAGCACATATTTTACATCCTCCACCGTGATCTTCTTCTCCGGTACCATGCACCAGGGCAGATCATCGGAAAACGGCGTGTACTCTGCATTTGGGCCATCCCAGACTTTCGTCCGGGGATTCAGGGTCCGCAGCATGTACCAGGCTCTGGCGGTATTGTATACATGGTCGGAATCATCATGGCTGCCAAAGGCATCTCTGGCGGAAAAGCTGCCGTCCTGTGACAGATCCAGATGATTCTTCCCGATAAATTCTTTCAAATCCGCAGAGCACATATGATTCTCCTGTGTGCTCAGGGCATCCTCCAGATCGAAGACATCGATGCCAAACTGGTTCGGCATCACCACATAAGCCTCATCCGGCACTCTGCGGGCGATCCAGTGATGGCCTCCGATGGTCTCCAGCCACCAGATCTCATTTTTATCGGAAAAAGCAATGCCATTCATCTCGTAGGTTCCGTATTTTTCCAACAGGCCTCCCAGACGTGTGACACCTTCTCTGGCACTGTGAATATAAGGAAGCACCAGCGACACAATATCTTCCTCGCCGATGCCGCCCGGGATCTCCTCCGCACCATCTTTCGCCGGGACATATTCTACCAGCGGATCCGCTCCCAGAACTCTGGCATTGGAAGTGATGGTCTCCGTGGCCGTCATGCCCACGCCTGCCGCATTGACACCGTGGGCCGCCCAGATGCCCTCTCCTTCCAGCGCATTGGGTACTGCGGTATAACGCATAGGATTCTCCGGCAGGTCGATCTCCACATGAGACAGCACGGATTTGTATTTTTTCGGCTGTTCTTCCGGATGCACTACGACGAATTTCTTCGGTGTGAACTGTCCGGACGGGGAATCGTCATTGCGGGCGATCATGGTGGAGCCGTCATAAGACGCTTTTTTTCCTACTAATATGGTTGTACATGGCATAATCGTTACCTCCTGATACTGTATTTCAAAATTTTCTTCTCCGGACACCGGAAAGCTGTTTCCCGGATCTGGCACTTACACCAGCTTCTGTCCGTTGATGACTACATTCTGAATCGTCTCCGGTCTGCCCTGCAGGGGCTCGATCTTCGTAAACTGTCTGCAGCCGGTGACTTCGATATTTTCCATCTGCAGATTCCGGAAATACGGGATATCCTCCTCGTTCTCCATGGCAATGGTCTCTTCGCGGTTCAGGGAATTGAGGACATAGGACATGGTCAGGATCACTGCTTCTTCCTTGATTTCGCTCATATGGATGTTGCGGAGGGTAATATTCTCCACCACACCGCCGCGGCCCAGCGCACTCTTCATGCGGACACCCACGTCGGTTCCCGCAAACGTGCAGTTCTCCACCAGAATATCTTTTACCCCGCGGGACATCTCGCTGCCGATGACGAAGCCACCGTGGCCTTCGTTCACCAGACAGTCATGGATGTAAACATTGCTGCAGGGGCCTTCGATCTGGCGGGCAACAGCATTTTTGCCGGATTTCATGCAGATGGCATCATCCCCGGTTTCAAAAATACTGTGATGGATATGCACATTGGTGCAGGATTCCACATCGATGCCGTCACCGTTCTGGGCATAATAGGGATTGCGGACCTGTACGCTGTCCACCGTAAGGCTCTCGCAGAAATAGGGATGAATGTTCCACGCTGGGGAATTCATAAACGTCACCCCCTGCAGAAGTACCTTTTTGCAGTGACGCAGGCTGAGCATCACCGGACGGTAAAAATCATAATAGGGAGCCGCAGCGGACAATGCCTCTTCGGTGGTTCCCTGAATATTCTGATGATTGCCCTCCAGAATAGTCTCGGTGGGCATCCAGATCTCGGTCTCTTTCGTATTCAGTACATGGGGGCTTAATTTTAAAAGTGCCTCCCACTGCTTGTCCGTCGTCTTGAAACGCTTGACCGGGCGCCATTTGTCGCCGCTGCCGTCAATGATGCCTTCGCCGGTGATGGCGATATTCTCTGCATTTTCCGCAGTAACGGGAGAGACCGTGCGGATGCAGTCCTGTCCTTCATAGCTGGTGATCCGCAGGGGATAATCCTCTTTGGACTTGATGAATTTTAACATTGCCTGACTGTCGAGATGTAGGTTAACACCGCTTAACAGCCGGATCGGTGCCACCGCCCAGATGCCTGCGGGAACTCTCACCATACCGCCGCCCTGCTCCGACACCTCACGAATCGCCCGGTTAATGACTTCTGCATTGTGTCTTCCGGTCTCGATCTGTAGATCGCCGCTTTTTACGCCATATTCCGTTATGGACACCTCCCTGTCCGGGAACCGGGGAAGTTCTACTTTATAAGTTTCGTTATACATAGTTATCCTTGTCTCCTTTGGGTGCTTTCGCATTTCATACGTTTCTGATTCTATCGTGTTCCGTTTCGGACTTCCACCCGGTTTTTGCGTTTTTCCGATGGGTTCTACTGCTTATTTGTGTCCTTCCGCGCAGATCCAGTCCTCGCCGTCTTTCAAGTGAATCTGTATCTCTCCAAATCCTGCATTTTTAAACAGTTCCCTGAGTTCTTCCGGCGTTGGGTTGAACAGATGGAATCTCTGAATGCTTTCCCGCACCTGTTCCGGCAGATCCTCCTTCTGGTAAATGTCGGCCACCAGCAAAAAGGTTCCCCGCTCCTTCAATACCCGATAGACTTCTTTCAGATTCTCCGCGGGATCCGGCCAGAAATAAAAACTCTCCACCGTGATGATCTTGTCAAAAGTATTGTCCTCAAAGGGCAGTTTTTCCACGGAGGCCTCCACGAGATCCATCCTGCCCTGCTGCAGTGCCGTGGCATTGGTTTTTCCGGAAAGTTCCAGGGACGTGGCGGAATAGTCCACCCCCGTCAGATGACCGTCGTGCACCTGCTCGCTCATGCGTTTCAGCGTTGCACCTCCACCGCAGCCGATATCCAGGATCCGGTCGTTCTCCCGGATCTTCCAATGTTCCAGTGCCCAGCCGGTCACCGCATAGTGGCTTTCGTTCATGCGCTGCAGCATTTTCTCCCCATCCTCTCCGACAGGTTTTCCGGGGTTGCCGGAGATGGTGATCTCCTGCTGGGTACGTTTGTCTACCGTCGGTTTTATGGTATTGTTTTCTGTTTTATCAGCCATGGTTCTATTTTCCTTCCTGATCCTTTTAATAGATTCTATAGTTTCCGGATCATAACGGTTTTCTTTGCAATTTCTGTCATCTCTATTATAATAGTAACTGTTTATAGTCATGTAAAGGGCAATCCTGTTATTAAGAATATCTCTGACAGGCTGTGAAGTCATTCTCTGCAAATGCAGTGGAACGCTTGCAGGCTACGGAAAGGCATAAGATTTTATGAAATATTATCTCGCCCCCATGGAGGGACTGACCACTTATAATTTCCGCACCAACTGGAACCGCTATTACGGCGGCATGGACAAATATTTTACCCCCTTTATCTCCAACCGGCACATGAACAGCCGGGAGCGCAACGACGTGCTGCCGGAGCATAATATCGGTATGTACACAGTGCCGCAGATTCTCACCAATAAAGCGGAAGAATTCCTGTCGCTGGCAGAGCAGCTGGCCGGATATGGCTACCACGAAGTCAATCTGAACCTGGGTTGCCCCTCCGGGACGGTGGTGGCCAGGAATCGCGGTGCCGGTTTCTTAGGCACGCCCCGGGAACTGGAAGCTTTTCTGGACGAGATCTTCGACAAATGTCCGCTGGAAATCTCCATTAAGACCCGCATCGGCATGGACTACATGGATGAATGGGTTCCGCTGCTGAAAATATATCAAAAGTTTCCCATGAAGGAACTGATCATTCATCCCAGACTGCAAAAGGAAGGCTATAAGGGAACGCCCCATCTGGAGTCTTTCGCAGAGGCAGCCGAAACCCTGCAATGTCCGCTGTGTTATAACGGAGATATTACCTCTCCGGAGACACTCACACAGATTCTGACGCAGCTGCCTATGGTCGATACGGTTATGATTGGGCGGGGGATCCTGCAGAATCCGGGGCTGTTGCAAGAGTTGAAAGCCGCTGCGCCGGAGGGTGTTTCCCTGCCCTCTTCCGAGGAACGTCTGGCCGTCCTGAAGGACTTCCACACTTCCCTCCTGACCGGTTATCAGGAGATCATGTCCGGCGATACCAATACGCTGTATAAAATGAAGGATCTCTGGACTTTCTTAAGCCGCAGTTTCGAATCTCCGGACAAATACGTGAAAAAGATCCGCAAAGCCACAGATGTCAGCGATTATAAGCTGGCCGTCCATGCGCTGTTCCGGGAATGTGCCCTGAAATGATCCGGTGCACTTATTCCCCGGTATCGAACTGTTCTCCCTCATTGGCATCTTCCATGACGACCTCCGGCTCCGGGATGCCCGCATTGTCCACATAGCCGAAATGAATGACCGCCTGGGGCCAGTTGAGACTGATCCGGGCGGTTTTCTGCCGCTCTTCGCCCGCCTTGCGGATCAGTTCCAGCAACTCCTGCAGAACTTCTCTCGTCAGATATCCTCCCCTCCACTGGAACGTCATGGCCCGGCCTTTTTTCGCCATCTGCTGTGCTCTTTTGTATACTTCTTCCGTCTTCGTAAAGGAAAGTTTTTTCTCCTTATAGTAAAAATGATCATTATCCGGACAGCCGGGAGCCGGAGTAATCAACGGCTCATGATCCCGGAACACCGCCTTGTCTCCCAGATTAAAATAATCGTAACGGATCTCTCCGGGTGTCGTTCCATTTCCCTGATGCTTTCCCAGCGTGTTGTCAAAGGTAGCATCCAGATGGTAATACTGCCCGCCGATCCGCACAATATTCCAGGTATGGCGGTACTTGATCCCTTTCTCCGGATTGTTGCCGCAGATGGCGATGACGCACCACACGCCCAGGGCATCACAGAGCACTTTCACCGATTTGGCAATGCCCTCGCAGACACCCACACCCTGTCCCAGCGGCCCGATAATTTCGTGAGAATAGGGCTTTTTCAACTTATCGTAAGTGATGTTTTCACAGATAAAGTCGTGAATATACTTCTCTTTTTCCCATTCCGTGAATTTTGCGGCAGGGCGCGCCAGCTTTTCCACCCGGGACTGCAGGGCCTTCTGGTGCCCTCTGATCTTATTTTTCTCAAACAGATACTCCGGCGCGAAGATAATGTTGGGAGAATCCTGATAATATTTGTACCGATAACTCACCACCCAGAAGATCTCCGGATGATCCAGCCGCAGCCGGAAAAATACGTCATACAGTTCCTCCGCCGGGATCCGCGGCAGCTGGATCTCGTCTGCCAGTGCCAGAACACCCTGCTGCATGGCGTGATAGGCGGCCTGCTGGGGTTTATTCATTTTCTGATAGTAATATGCTTCCATGGTAATTTCCTGTTCTGTTTCTTAATCTGTCTTATTTTCTTATTTTAACAGAAGGTTGTTCTTTTGGGGGAGGTTTTTATTATTTGGGGACTTTTTTGAGAAAAATTTATTTTTTTGAAACTTTTCGGGGAACTACATAGTCTAACCATCAGAGACATGAAAAAGTGGTTATTATGAAAGGAGTTTTTGTTATGAAAAATAAAATGATCTGTGCACTTTTAACAACCGTTATGGTATTGTCTTTTGCTGCCTGTGGCAGCCAGGGAAATGGGACTGCGGCTTCTGCTGAAAGCACGATAGCTTCTGAAAGTTCTGCTACGGAAAACGGTGCCGGGGCAACTACCGAAACATCCAGCGAAGCTTCTACTGACGCAGCCACCGGAACTTCTTATGCGGATAATTTTGCCGTTCCCACGGAAGATGCCGTGGCTTTCGCCGAGAAAATCCAGGCAGCGGTAGCTGATGAGGATCTGGAAGCTCTGGCGGATCTGGCCAATTACCCGGTCTATGTAGCTCTGGGTGACGGCAGTGTTATCGAAAGCAAGGAAGACCTGCTCGCTCTGGGTGCCGACAAGATCTTCACCAAGGAAATGAAAGATTCCATCGCCAGCGCTGATCTGTCTGCCTTAAGCGCCAGCATGGCAGGATTTACTCTCTACAGCACCGGTGATGCGCCTAATATTACCTTCAATGTACAGAACGGTGTGCTGGGAATCAGCGGTATCAATTATTAATTTTGTTTTGTCCGGAACGTTTTTTGGGGAGCCTTTTATCAGGCTCCCCTTACTCTTGTGGAAACTACCGTTGTCAACGGCACCATATTGATGGTTATATTTCCGTCTGTCTTCCTCGTGATCAGCGTGGCTCCACGCTGGATATATTGCTTCGCAATGCCGGAATATCCCAGATAATCAATGGACATTCCGTAGGTCATGCGGATGCCCTGATATATCAGGGACAATGTATTCAGGTGATCGTGTCCACAGAAGATCCATTTCAACCAGCCGTTATCCACCGCTTTTTCAAAAAAATGTGGCGGTTGATTCGATATTCCGAAGTACTCGTCCTTTTCTCCGATACTGCCGTGTTCATAAATCACACTGTGATCGCCTAATTTCATCTTCTCATAGGCTTCCTTGAACTCTGCAGGCGGCATGTGGAAAAAGGCCATGGCCGGTACTTTTCTCTCATTTAATTTTTCCATGCACCAGTCTGTCTGATCCTCATGAATACAATCAAAGCCGCTGAAAAACCAGCCATCGCCGTACATATTGGAATCCAGCATAATCAGCGGAAGCAACGTTTTTCCCTTGTCGTCTATGAGATCCAACACAAAATTTCCTACACCGGCAATGGGATTATGAGAGCTGTTCTCGTATCTTCCTTTGGTAAAAACAGCATATTTTCCCGTGGCGAAAATCTCCGCCAGTTGTTCCTTACTGCAGGTGGAGCCCATCTCGCAGTCATGGTTGCCGAACACCATAGTATAGGGAATCTGAAAACCATCCAGAAATGCCAGCAGCCTTTCCGCCTGCTGCCTGTTGTTCATCGTGCCGCTTTTCGGGAGAAACGGAAAAATAGAATCTCCGGTCAAAACGATCAGATCCGGTTCCGTCCGGTGGATCAGTTCCGTTACCGCTGCCATAGCCAGTGTGTCCTTTTTCCGGGAAAAGAGCCCGAAGCCAAGGTGCAGATCCGTCAGCTGCAATATTTTATAATCTCTGTCCGTCGGGATACGAAGAGCAAATGTCTCTTCGTCCCGCCTCTGAAAGTTTTGGGAAGTATACATAAGAATCTCTTTTCTTTTTTGGAATTAACTCAACGGGATCAATGCTCCTATTGCAGAAAGTATTGTTGAAATCACCATCAGCACCTGAAACGGTACCGTACCGATCACGCCGCAGATAGGACTACTGCCCGCCTTTTTCCTCGATTTTCCATATGTCAGCACCAGCATGATGCTCACCAGTACCACGACACCGCTCATGATCCGGGTCAGAACGATAAAGCTGTTCACGCCAAACACGGCAAACAGGATACAGGGGACCGTGGCGATCAGCCAGCTGACGCGGTTGCCGATGCCGATCTGCTCATGTACCACGTCACGAAGGGCGAGAGTATTGCTCCAGAACGTCGTAAGTAACGCAAACAGGGAAAAAACGCCTGCCAGGATCATGGCCCAGGTGCCGATACTCTCTCCCAACTGCATATACGCCAGTTCTTTTTCCAGTGCGCCCTTGGTTCCCAGGAGTACTGTGCCGGTCACGATCAGGACAAATACCGAGGAAAGTCCGAAGCCGATGAAGATAGAGCTGCGGATCTTTTTCGCATTGCCGTCCAGTCCCTTTACCACCTGGATCACCGCCTGATTGGCCGAAGTGGCGAACACTACCATACTGTACAGCGCCAGCAGATTGTTCCAGTGGAACTCCGCCCGCTGCAATGTGTTCAGCGGATGCAGAAAGGTGCCCACTGTCATCACCGCCACGATTCCCATCAGGACGATAATCGCGTATTTCTGCGCGATACCCACGGCTTTCATACCGATAAACACCACCACTCCGGCAATCACATAGTACAAAATCTGCGCCGCCACGAAGGACATCCCGAACCAGTTCACAAAGATCTGGGCACCGCCGTTGATATTACCGCTGACACCAATCATGATTGCCAGTCCGTAGACGATAAACACGCCCCAGCTAAAGACTTGTTTCATTTTGCCATGGAACAGCTCTCCCTCAAAACTTTTTACCAGCTGAACACCGCCGTTGTTGTAGGATAATTCAGCAATGATCAGATGTAAGATCACGTTCACACAATAAGCGATCAATACCATCCACACGACATCCAGCATACTGTTCTTCGTGGCAAGATACGGAACGGCAATGATGCCCGTGCCGATACTGTTGCCGACGATCATGCTGATGGCTTCGAAGGTCGTGAGGTGGGCTTCGGATTGGATGGGGTGGGACATGGGAGGACCTCCTTTGTAAAAATTCTGATTTTTTCTGTTGTTACAGAAGTATAGTTGCAAGTGCTTCCTGCAATACTTTGGAGCAGTTGATTCCACGCTTATCGGCAAGCTTTGACATCCATGCAGGAAGCGAAACATTTTTTCGGACTGCCTTGGTGTCAGTCAGGCTACGGTATTCAATGGTATCTGCCTGGATAATCGTAAGGATATCTGTCGGTAAATGAGGAATCTCTGACTGCGGCGTGGGTTCATTTGGTGTAATTTCTTCATCTTCCAGCCCAACAAGACAAAGATTCAGTGCATCTGTAATAAGGGCAATCGCTTCTGTCAACGTTGCTGCTGTTGTAATACATCCGTCCACATCCGGAACCTTCGCATAGAAAGTGCCGTCTTTTTCTGTAATAACAGCGGTATATGTGTATTGCATGTCATTTGCCTCCCTCTATATTTGCTTCTTCATCAGTGCATTCTTTTCTCTTTCTATTATTATACACATTTTTACACAAAAGCAACAGCATATAAGATATTCACTGTTATTGCGTCAGCGGGGCGCGACGCAACCGTACCAAGGCACGCCGGAACATCACAAGAATTTCAGAATTTCAATCCGCGCTCCCGCGAGGGGAGCGACGGATTAACCGGCATCTCCGATATTGGCTCTGATATTTCAATCCGCGCTCCCGCGAGGGGAGCGACCGTCCTGCTTGGTGTGGAAGATGCACAGCTTACAATTTCAATCCGCGCTCCCGCGAGGGGAGCGACTTTATCTGCTGCTGTGTAGCAGATCATCTGTCAAAATTTCAATCCGCGCTCCCGCGAGGGGAGCGACGGTGTCGATCTATCAGGATTATCTGATCTATTGCAATTTCAATCCGCGCTCCCGCGAGGGGAGCGACACAAAGCAAACTTGAAATAATGCAGTCACAATTTATTTCAATCCGCGCTCCCGCGAGGGGAGCGACATGTGTTGGTGACGATGGGGGAGGGGGTTTATAATTTCAATCCGCGCTCCCGCGAGGGGAGCGACCTTTTTCTGTGACGATAGTCCTCCTATACTCATATTTCAATCCGCGCTCCCGCGAGGGGAGCGACCTTCTCTCTGGTCACCCTCGTCCGGACAGTATTGCGATTTCAATCCGCGCTCCCGCGAGGGGAGCGACTGTATGTACTGTGTGATGTGATAAGTAGTATATGATTTCAATCCGCGCTCCCGCGAGGGGAGCGACGAGATCGAGGAATTTGTCAAGCTGGCACAAGTAATTTCAATCCGCGCTCCCGCGAGGGGAGCGACCTGGCTCCCTCGGCAGTAATGCCGGAGCGATGGATTTCAATCCGCGCTCCCGCGAGGGGAGCGACAACTTGTCGGGTACAAACGCCACCGAAGAAGAACAATTTCAATCCGCGCTCCCGCGAGGGGAGCGACCAGCACCGCAGAGGAAAGAGACTTAAATATAAAAATTTCAATCCGCGCTCCCGCGAGGGGAGCGACTCTAAGGCAGTTGGCGCAGATATTGAAGCAATAATTTCAATCCGCGCTCCCGCGAGGGGAGCGACAAGGTTGTCGGTATTGCGTTAAAAGGCAGTTGGGATTTCAATCCGCGCTCCCGCGAGGGGAGCGACCCTGTTAATATTCATAAACCGACTCGCCTGGGATATTTCAATCCGCGCTCCCGCGAGGGGAGCGACGAGGGCGAACAACTCCCTGCGCGATTTATCGCGATTTCAATCCGCGCTCCCGCGAGGGGAGCGACAGCATTCTTCCGTGTCACCATTCACAAGAGGTCTATTTCAATCCGCGCTCCCGCGAGGGGAGCGACTCTTTCCAGTCTCACGGTTTACAATTCTGTAATAATTTCAATCCGCGCTCCCGCGAGGGGAGCGACATAAGCCCACTACCCCTGTTACTGTTGGAGTAGCATTTCAATCCGCGCTCCCGCGAGGGGAGCGACGCAAGCTGTACTTTCCTTAATCGATAGCCTTATCATTTCAATCCGCGCTCCCGCGAGGGGAGCG
>OIZA01000845.1_pt1 | contig 13077 bp, 10 predicted proteins | sample 1588381 | NCBI WGS metagenome assembly OIZA01 (sample SAMN03283277) | human gut metagenome | biome: human-associated habitat; material: feces | host: Homo sapiens | place: Peru | collected 2012 | reverse complement strand
CCGGTGAGTAACTATTCTTCTTGTAATGCAAAAGCAGACGCAATATCGGTCATCAATTCAGAAAAATGATAGTCCGAGTTATAGAGGTAACGATTTGCCACAGAGGCAATTTCTTTTCTGGTAGTCGAAGAGATCTCTTCAATGGGGTACCCGCAGTTTGCCTCAACAAGGTCAAGTTCACTCTGATACTTGCTCAAAATCTCATGCGCAGAAGTTTGATTTAAACATGTATCATCTACGCTTCCGACATGGCTCCCAAGGAATACAGCAGTCACTGCGAGCACAACAATTCCAAATATAGGCCATATCTTTTTTGCTTCGATTTTCACAATACTCACCCCTTGTTGCATTTAGAAAAGTTCTTGACGATTTTATTATACCGACCAGCCGAAAAAAAGCAAGGGGGCCGTCGCATAATTGTGCTTTTGTACAAACTGCTCCGAAAACAAAAGCTGAAACCACGCCTTGGAACGTCCTTCTGCGCGTTCCGGAGCGGGGTCCAATCATTGGTTCTGTACATTATGCGCCAGTCCCTCGCTCATCAAAGCACATTTCCAATAGAAATGATAAATCCGAACACACTACCCACTTGGATCATGTCGTTCGGATCATCATTGTTTGGTCGGAGTGTGATTATAAAATCAAAAAACCTGTAACCATTTGTTCCCCCCTCACAGGGGTAACAAGTGATTCCTGGGATACCCCGGCAGGTCATCGTGTTTACGATGCCTGCCGGGGCTTCTCTGTGTCCTGGGTTTGTAGGGATTCCGGTGCTTCCAGTGCTTCTTCCACATCCTGCTGACCGCTGCCGACATAGCCAATGCCGTTGTAGTAGATCTCCACGGTCTGGGGAGCGTGTTTAGACCACTTTACCTCTTTCTCGTGAACCACGATCTTCTCAATGAACAGCCGCAGCAGCTCCGGCGTCAGTTCCGTGATATCCGTGTACCGCTTCGCCTTATCAAGGAAGCTGTCCGTCCCGCTCACCGTTTCCCGCAGGCACTGGATCTCACTCTCTTTCTGTGGAATACCGGCTGTGATGCGGCTCTGTTCTTCCGTGTAGCTGCCGGAGAGCATTTGGAACTGCTCCGTGGTGATACGGCCCAGCACGCTATCCTCATACAGCTTCTTAAAGATGGTGTCCAATTCCATTTTCCGCTTCCGCATGGCGGCCAGTTCTTTCTCCTGCCTGCGGATCTCTCGCTGAAGCTCGGCGGACTGCTTGCTGCCAATGTAGGCGGCGAACTTTTCCGGATGTTCCCGTGCCATGGCCGTTACTCTCCGTAAGTCCTCCAGCACCACTTCATCCAGAACGCACTCTCGAATATAGTGGCCCGTACAGGCTTCCCCGTCCTTCTTGTAGGTGCGGCAGGTAAAGTGATTGTAGCTGGCGGACATGGTATGCGCCCGGTGCAGCACCATGTTGGAGCCGCAGTCGGAGCAGAACACAAGGCCGGAGTACTTGTTCTGCTCATCCATATTGGTTCTTCGGCGCTTGCTCTCTCGTACCCGCTGTACAATGTCCCAAACTTCTTGTGTAACGAGAGCGGGATGGGTGTTCTCAAAGACCAGGCATTCCTCTCTTGGATGTTCGACCCGCCGCTTGTCCTTGTAGGATCTGCTGCTGTGCTTCATGTTGACGGTATTGCCCAGATAGATCTCGTTCTCCAGCATATCCGCCACAGTATCCCCAGACCAGTGATATGGGCGTTGTGTATCCAGCCTCACGTGCGTGATGCCGTACTTGCTGTAGGCGTACATGGTAGGCGTCAGGATCTGCTCTTTCTTGAGAATGCGGGCAATTTGGCTGGGGCCGCTGCCACTGGCGCACATAGCAAAGATCCTGCGGACGATGGCCGACGCTTCCTCATCCACGATTAGTTTTTTCGTGCCTGGGTCCTTTCGGTAGCCGTAAGGCGCTCTGGTCCCCAGCCGTTCGCCCCGTTCTGCCTTGGCCTTCAGAACCGCACGGATCTTCCGGCTGGTGTCTCGAATAAACCACTCGTTGAACAAATTCTTGAACGGCATGAGGTCGTTGCTCTCGCTGCTGTCGGTGTCCACATTGTCATTGATGGCGATGTAGCGGACGCCGAACATGGGGAAGCGTTCCTCGATGTAGAGTCCCGTGTGGAGCTGATTTCTACCGAGGCGGCTGAGATCCTTGGTCACAATGATCCCGATCTCGCCGTTTTCCATGTCTGAGATCATCTGCTGGAACGCCGGTCTTTGGAAGTTTCCTCCCGAAAAACCGTCATCCACATAAAAGCAGGGGCTGGGGAAATGGTGATCTTCCGCGAATTTCTGCAAAATGGCTTTTTGATTCTGGATCGAGTTCGAATCGCCCTCTATCCCATCGTCCTGGCTGAGACGGCAGTAAAGAGCGGTTTTCCTGATTTGGTTTGACTGATTCATACAGCCCTCCTTTTCTTTGTCAAACCGTTCAGAGCATTGCGACACCACAATACCCCGAACGGTCTGAATTGTCCAGCACTTTACGCGCACAGCTTTCCCTGCCGGAAATCCAGTTCCGCCAGGGCTTTCAGTTTGTCCTCCACGGTTTCGCTGCCATGCCGGGGAAACACGGAGATGACCCGAATCTCCCGCCCGCAGGCTGTCTGCAACCGCTCCACGGTGATATGATGATTGTCGATGGTGATATTGGCTTTTTGCTCCATAGGCTCTCCTTGTGTTATTTGGATCAAGTTTGCCCACACGCCGTCTGTGGGGCCTCTGCCGGAGGGGATGGGCAAGGACACTGCCCATTGCGGAAGAACGCCGCACGGGGCGGCACGGGGCGAACGGGTGGGTGTTTACTGCCCGTCCTTGTGGCTCAGATCATGGTGTGCGTTTATGTGGTAGGCCTGTTCGAGAATGTGTTCCAGCAGGAAACGGATTCTGTCCGCCGCCTCCCGGTCCAGTTCCTTTGCGCGGGGATTCCGCAGAATCTGGCGGATATTGGAGTCGATCTTGTTGACTTCCTCGTGGAGCCGAAACCTGATCCGGCTGGGTCTTTCCACGATCTCGCTCTCTGCAATGAGCTTGCGGAAATAGGTGGTGACCGGCAGGCGGGTCAGTTCCCGATAGCGTTCCAGCCTTTGAAATTGTTCCTCTGTCATCCGGACAGAGATGCTTTTGCTGTTGTCCCGCAGTTTCCCTCTGGGAAGCGGCTTTTTGCGCTTACGGCGCATGGGTGAATCCCTCCTTCCTGACCTCGTATGCTGCCTGGGCAATGTCCTTCAGACAGTCGAGTGCTTGCTGGAGCCCCTCTGCCGTGCCATATCCGCTGTTGAAGGCACGAGCCACGGTGTTGATCTCCCGCCCCTTCTGATTGAGCAGGCAGAGAAAGTCCGACATGATGCCGTTCCGACTGATGATGGGACGATTGCCGGCGAGCTGCTCCATAAGCCATGCGTTGGCAGACAGCCCTGCCGCCCTGCTTCGTTCCATGAGCCGGTTGTATTCTTTGGCACTCATGCGGACGCAGGTCCGATGTGTCTGTTTGTTCATAAACCACCTCCAGACCGCTTCCGGCAATGTTGCCGAGAGCGGTTTTCTGTTTTTTTCAGATACCCCCTCACTACCCCTCCCGAAAAAACAGCATGGTGAATAACAAAAAATCCAAAAATTTTGCAAAAAAAATTGAAATCCAGGGTGTGCAATAGACACCCTCGCCGTCCAATCAAGGGTGTCTTATTGACACCCAAAGCGAAAAAATCGGCAGACAGACCCTTATAAAGTCTGTCTGCCGATGGTAACATACCACAAATCTAAGAAGGAGGCTCGGAACATGATGTATGCTGTTTTATCATTGGGGCTGGCGCTGCTGGGCGGGATCGTCCGTCTGGCACAGGTGCTACGGTTGTCTGCGCCGCTGCTGTACGGTGCACTGGTAATCACGGTATTCCGCCCGTGGTATCTGGCCCATACCGCTCTGGCGGACGGCATTTTCCTTGTGCTGGTGGGTCTTGCGGCGCTGTCATGGGTGGTGACGCTGATTCGAGCGGTGCGGGAGACGATCTGGTAAAGTAAGGGTTGGCAAGATTGCCAACCCTTACTTTCAGACAACCTTGTCAAAAAGTCTGACCGGGTTCGGTGAATTCACCGAACCCGGTTTTCAGCGTCTACCGCTTTTGACAATGTTGTCTGAAGCGCTTTAGGGCAGTCCGCTGTGATCGGGTTCGGCCATATTGCCGAACCCGATTTTTACACTCACTTTCCGGCAATGCTGCCGAGAAGTTCCCGCCCGCGGGCGGCATGGGGGACTGGGGTTTACCCCAGCAAGCAGTATTTTGACATCAAAATGCGATGCTTGCGTCAATACCTGCGCCAACGTGGATTAGGGAGAGGTTCGATTGGCCGCTTTCTCATAGTAGCCTGCACCGATCATTGCGGATACGGGAACCGTCAGGATCACGGCCGCCGTGCTGCATACGCCCTGAGCAAGCTCCACAGCCAGATAGTCAGAACTCAGGATCTGATGAAACTGAACGCCATAGGAGCAGAACACCAGCATGGTGATCAGCGCACTGCCTGCAAAAGCAAAGATCAGTGTGTTGCTCATGGTTCCGATCATATCCTGTCCCAAGCGCATTGCACTGACAAACAGCATTTTCCGCTTGGCCTGTCCGGCGGCAAGCGCTATTTCGCGCACAGCGGACAGAACCGACACCGCCACGTCCATGACCGCTCCCAGCGATGCGATCATCATTCCTGCGAACAAAAGCATCCGAATATTCAGCCCGGTATTCTGCGCGATCAGAAGAAGGCCTTCCGCGCTGTCCGTCTGAAAGCCCGTCAGGTGCAGCATCTGCGAGAACACCGCAAACAGTCCGCAGGCGATCAGTTCACCGATCATGGTAGCGCAAATGCTCAGCAGGCACTGCACGGAAGCACCATGGATCAGGAGCAGCGTGACCGATGTGGACAGCAGCACCGTCACAAGTCCCATCCCTACCGGGGAGGCGCCGCTGTATAGCGCGGGAAGCAGCACACGCAGAATAAACGCCAAGGTGAACAGGATGGACAGGCAGGCGTCTGCACCCTTGCGCCGCCCAACGAGGACCAGGAGCAGCACAAACACCGCGGCAAGTCCCATCAGCGGAATCGTGCGGTCATAGTTGTACACGGTGTAGTAAGGGGCTGCATTTTCCGGCAGATCTGCGCAGATGATGACTCTGTCACTTTTTTTCAGCAGAATGTTATGGGTCTCCGTGAGGTAGTTGGTCAGGGACAGCTCCTGTCCGTCCGACAGACGGACCCGCAGCGTCTGCACGCCCAGCTTCTGACCGGTCTCCAAGGTGCTGTCGCTCAGCGTTTCCGATGTCACTTCCAGCACAGTTCCACGGACGTAGCGCAGCGTGTCGGTGGCAAATCTGCGATAGCCGCTGTCTCTGGCTGGGGACAGAGCCATAAAAATTACAGCTATCAAAACAACCAGTTCTATCACAAGATGCAGCTTTTTTGTTCTCTTGTTCATTTCAAATTCCCTTCATAGACCCGAAGGAGACAGCATACTGCTGTCTCCTTCGGGGGTTTTCGGCTGTTACTTTGCTGCCCGGTAGAGGAAGGTCACAATCTGGGCGCGGGTGCAGTCCGCATTGGGGCTGAAGGTTGCAGCGCCTGTGCCGTTGGTCACGTTGTTTTCCACGGCCCAGTTTACCGCGTCCGCATAGTAGCTCCCGGCGGGCACATCACTGAACTTCGCGCTGCTGTCGGTCTGTTTCCCCAGCGCGCGATACAGGAAGGTAACTGCCTGTGCACGGGTGCATCCGGCGTCCGGGCTGAATCTGCCGTCACCGGTCCCTGTGGTAATGCCCCTTTCCACAGCCCACGCGACCGCTTTTGCGTAATAGCTGCCGACCGGCACATCGGAGAAGCTGCTGCCGGTTTTCGGCTCAGGGCATCCCGCCGCGCGCCACAGGAAGGTGACAATTTGAGCGCGGGTGCAGGTGGCATCCGGAGTGAATTCCGTGGCGGAGGTGCCGGAGGTGATCTGATTTTTCACCGCCCATGCGACCGCGTCAAAGTAATAGGTGTCTTTCTTTACATCCGCAAAGTCTGTGGTGCTCTCCTCCTGCCCGGGGGTGGTGGGCTGAGAGGGCTTGCTGCCCGAGGAAGAGCCGGAACCGGAGCTACCGGAGCCGGAGCCGCCGGAGCTGCTGCTGACGGGCATCAGTTCATAGGCGGCCATGGTGCCGGAAACCTCGCAGGCGGCCAGCAGCAGGGGGCTGCCGGTCCTGCTGTCCGCGGCGGAGACGAAACACAGACCCTCGGGGGAGACGTCATTCACGATTTTGTCGGAGAAATCACGGGAGTTGATGTAGTTGACGAAGGCGGCGTTGGCGGGATCGGTGATGTCATAGACCATCACGCCGCCGATGCGCTCAAGGGCAACGAAGGCGTAGGTCTTGCCGTCCACCGTGCCGATGACAACGCTCTCCGGCTCGGGACCCTTCTTGCCGGAACGGTTGTCCAAACTGGTCTTATCGTTGGAGCAGTTGAAGTAGTTCGGGATCATCTTTGCGGTGATTTCCTCGAAGTCGCTGCCGCTGTCGTAGACCAGCGTCAGGCCGACTTCGGTCACTTCGTAGAGGGAGAAGGAGCGGCCGCCGAAGACGTAGGCCTTGCTCTGGTCCAAGCCGTCCCACAGGCTGGCGTTGAACCAGACGACCTTCTTGTCGAGCTTCACATCCCCAGTGGGAGAGGTCTTGCCCTCGGACTCGTTGTTCAGACCGGCCCAGTCGGCGCGGCTGTCGCCCTCGTTGGCGGTGAGCAGATAGGTTTTGCCGCCGATGGCGGTTACGGCAATGCCGTCGGGCATCTTGATGCCATAGACGTTCTCATAGTTTTTCAGTTCGATCTTGTCGTCCTTCTGAAGGTCGATTTTGGTCTGGCTGTAGTCCTGAAAGCCCAGGGGGTACACGCCGGTGAACTGCGCCTTGTCGATGTCAAGCACGGCGATGGCGTTGGCCTCCTGCAGGGCGACGTAGGCGGTGCGGCCGGAAACGGCGATGTATTCCGGCTCAAAGTCGGTGGAGGGCTGGGTGTCCTTCTGGATCAGGACCCCGGCGGCGGTCAGCGCATCGCGCTGGGCGTCGAACGCGTCGAAGTATACGGACTTGACGGTCATCTTCGCGGTGTCGGGATCGATGGTGACGATGGTGACGGAGCCCTTGGGGTCCGTGCCGTCCACGCCCTGACGCGGCTCGCCCTCGTCGGCGGTGAGGATGGTGCTGCCGTCCGCGAAGGTCAGCATATCCGGCTGAACCCCGACCTTGACGGTGGAGAGGGGCTTGAGTGAGCCGTCGTCCTGACAGGCGAACAGCGCGACACTGCCCTTATCGTCGTAGTTCGCGGACTGGATGGCGACAGCCAGACGGGTCCCGTCGGGGGAGACTGCCACGGAGGTCATATCACCGTAGGAGCTGACCATGCCCTTGACGTCGTACTCCTTACCGGAGAGAGAGACGACTTTGTCGCCGTCGAGCTTGCCGTTGAGATTCACGGCGATTAGCTTGCCCTTGAGGCCGCTGACGGCATAGGCGAAGCCGTTCTCGGCGTTGTACTGCACAATTTCAAGGCTGCCGCCATCCTCGTTCATCGCTTGGGAGTCATAGCGGCCCGCCAGTGTGAGCTTCAGGGAGCCGGTCGCGTCGTAATAGCCGGTCACGCGGGTGTCGTTGGTGGGGGCGGGGGTATAGGAGCCGGTCTCATCGCCGCCATCGCGCTTGATGGTGAAGCTGTCCACCACGCTCATGTCCGTGGTACGGTAGGTAGTGACGGTAAACTGCTTGTCCGAGACGGAGACCTTGGAAACGTTGGCCACGTGCTCCTGATTCTGCACGGCGGAGAAGGGGAAATCGACATCTGTCCAGATATTGTATGTCTTCGAGCCGGAGCCGGAATTTGCGGTGACATACAGGATGCCGTCCGGATCGTTCACGGCGGTGGGGGCCGCGTCCCGGCCGTTGGCGTACTCATATTTGTCCGAATCTATGATGGGGTTCAGGCCGTCCATCATATAGGTGCGGCAGTAGACGTGGTCGTGGCCCTGGAGCACCACGTCGATGTCCAGCTCCTTCAGGACGGGTACGAGCTGGGTCTTGAAGCCGCCGGGGTTTGTGATATAGCTGTCCATGGCGTGGCTGGCCACGGTGAAGAGGGAGTGGTGGAACACAACAACCTTCCACTGGATGTTCTGACTGGCAGACGCGGCGATCGCCTGCTCCATAAATGCCTTGTGCTCGGCGACGGACATGTCGTTGCTGTTGAGCACGAGGAAGAGCACCTTGTTGCAGACGAAGTAGCTGTCGCCGCCCGCGGCGGTGGTGCCGAACTCCTCGGACTCGTTGGCGATGTTGAAGTGCTGACCGTAGGCGTTGGAGCCGGAGTCGTGGTTGCCCACGACGGTGGCTGCCGGGAGGCCGGTGAGCACGTCGTGATCGAGGTAGCCGTCATACTGGCCCTCATCGGATGAGCCGTTGACTTGGTCGCCTGCGGAGAGCAGGAAGGAAATATCGGAAAAGTTCTTATCGCTGCGGATGAGGTTCAACGTTTTGTCCCAGCCGAGGATGTCGCTCTGGGTGCTGCCCGCGCCGATCTGCGGGTCGCCCACGTAGGCGAAGGAGAACGCGCCGCCGTCATCGGTGGTGAACGAGTACACGTCGCTCTTCTGGCCCGCGTTGGTCAGCTGATAGTAGTAGGTGGTGCCAGGCTGAAGATCGGTGACGGTGACCTGACAGCTCTGCTGGCCGTCGTTGGCGGTGGCCGGCGTGACAGCATAGGTCTGCGCGTCGGTCATTACGTCGTTCGCCGCGATGGCGAGGGACGCCTCACCAGCGAGCATGGAGTACCAGGTGAAGCCCATCTGGCTCTCGTCCGCGCCCATGGACAGGCTGATGTTGGACTGATAGTCCACGGCTTCGTCGGAGAGTGCCAGCTCGGGCAGCCCGAAAAAGATGTCGGAGCTGCCGTCGGCGCGGTTGTGCAGCTCCACCGCCACGGTGTTCTCACCCTCGTGCAGAGCGGAAAGGGCGGCGGGGTCGATGATCTCAAAATCCTGCTCCATGGGGTTCCCGCCCGCAACGTTAGTGCTGTAGCTGCTGTTGGAATCGCAGCCCTCGGCATTGAAAGCTGCGGCCCGAACGCCGTTGAGATAGAGGATCGCGGCATCGTCATACTGGATATGTCCGACGAGCTTGGTCATCTCCGCGAGCTGATCCGCAGTGAGCGTCACCGTCGTGCGGAAGTAGTAGGTGGGATAGTTGGTCGAATCACCGGGGCACCCGGCGAGATTGGTCATCGCACCATCGTGCAGACTGCCGCGCTTGGAGCCGAAGGGGCCTTTGGCGGTATTCCAGCTGTCGCCGAGATCGGCGGTAGTCCAGCTTGTGCGGACATAGCCCTCGGCAGCAGGATTGCCCGCAGGGTCCGTATTATCGTCCAGATAGGACCAGACGGTATTCTGACCGATCAGCGTTGTCTGCGTCGGCAGGACCTCGGTGGAGAAGGTCAGGCCGCCGGGCATGGAAAACCAGATATCCGAGCTGCCCGCGCTCTCATTGTGGATCTCCACGGCGACGGTGTTGACGCCATCTACCAGATTGAGCGCAGCCACGTCGGTGATCTCGATGTCGCTGGTGGTGTCTGCCTTCTTGCTGCAATAGCTGCTGTTGGCGTCACAGCCATCGTCGTTGAAGCCGGAAGCGCGGACGCCGTTGATGTACAGGATGGCGGCATCATCATACTTGATGCTGCCGACGATCTTTGTAACGGCAGAGGCATCGGGGATGGTCACCTGCGTGCGGAAGTAGTAGGTGGGGTAGTTGTCACCGTTCCCGTCCTTGCCGCCGATGCCGTCGAGCTTGTTGGCCGCGCCGTCGGAGGTGATGGTGTCGCCGTCCTTCTTGCCGCCGAAGGTGCCGCTGGCGGTCTTCCATGCGGAGTCGTTGAAGTCAGCGCTGGTCCAGCTGGTGCGGTCATAGTCCGCGGCAGCAGGATCTCCCGCAGGGTCCGTATTATCGTCCAGATATCGCCAGACGGTCGAGTCGTCAATTTGAGTGGGTGCCTGTGCGTTTTCCGCTGAGTCCCCTACCGCAAAAGCATTGGGGAGCATGCTCAGCATCAGGGCAAACGCGAGCAGGCAGCTTGTCAATCGTTTCATTTTTGTTCTTCTCCTTCCATGATCGTGACATGCAGACTGATATGAATGCATGATCAAGGTTAAAGAAGCGGAGTAAAATTCACAACGGGATATCTGTAAAGTCTAAGTGAAGTTTGCTGCCGTTAGGTTCTGAACGGCGATATTGTGTCCACTACCATCGGCAGCCATATCGCACAAAGACGGTGGGCGCAGAATCTGACACGGAAGCAACCGGAAGAACAGATGCTTATCCAACAAAACCATCTCAAAATGGAATATTGGCAAGTGCATGCCGGATTATCGCATGAATCAGACGCTGTGTGATGCGCTCCACGTGACAATCCCAGAGCTGATGGACGGCGAGGACGCGGCGAAGAACCGTGAGCAGAAACTCATATTCGGACTTCTCATGGGACTGTCTATAGTAGATATCATGGCGGGTATTATCATGGTTGGCCAGAAAATTCTACAGCAGCAACAAGACGCTATTGAGCCAATATGAAAACACGGGATACGGCCTGATGCAGGCCATATCCCGTGTTTTTACAATGTTCTGAGCGGCTATGACGTTGTCCTTATGCGTGGATAGCTTTACGGTTACAGGTTTTTTGATGAAAAGCGGCTTCGATTCGGATATTCTTAGTTAGTATCTCAACAAATTCATGTTAAATATAAGCCATTATATCACTCCCTCCTTCCTCTCTCATATATTTCGCGTAGAATAAAGAATTCACGTGGTGTCAGGAGCCCGTCCGGTATAACTGTCGACAGCGTGTACTCATCCCAAGTGGCCGTTTTGGCTGAGAGTACATTTAACTGTGCTGGAGTAAGTTCTTCCATGGAAACGCATTTTGGCTTGACTTCAATCTGAAACTTCAGTCGTTCAAGATAAATGTGATATAAGGAATGGGCGATATACTTCACGACGGCTCCATCACTCGATTGATAAAAATTGTTCAGGTTCCACTTGGAGACAAATTCAATAAAATCCACTATCAAGTCATTTGCTGCATCCTCATATCCCAGTTTTCTTGCATATTTCTTTATCAACGGCAAAAACTTAGAAATCAAATTCAGCATTGCCTGATCGTCTCCGGATTGGGCACGTTTGAGTTCCTCAAGTAACATACCTAGACTCCTTTACTCGTTTCGAGTAAAGGGGTCTACGTACCGCTAAAGTGTAAATCAGCAGATTGCCCAATCCACTAATCTGACATACACGACTATTTTATAGATGCAACCACTTTCTTAGAAACTATTTTCAAATTCAGGAAAATTAAGGAAAAACATTGTTCCAAATTTTATATGCGAAAATGTAATATCGAAGTTGAATAGCAATTTTTAGAGAGATCTCTGCCCACAAAAGCAGAGATCTCTCTAAAAGCAACCAGTGACATAGAATAGCAGTCCCGTAATAGTTGCGAAAAATCAAATTTATACTTTTGCAGAGATTTGGGTCCTGAATATAAAAAGTGCGATATATAAAACTCCTCAGACTGCGTTACAAATAATATGGCAAGGCGTCTTATTAAATGGAATGTCAATTGCGTGCTTTTTTGAAATACATCAAACTTGATATGCTTTCGTATATTGCTGAGGAGCCAGTTATTATCATACATATTCTAAAATGCCTTTTGAAAGCAGCATTTCCAAATCGTGTACTTATTCCTTAGGGTATTGACGACGCTGGTCACTATAAAGCCTTTGGCTGCCATTCCGGCCATTGGGTCCACTGGTTGAATTTATGCGTTGTGCGGCAATGTAACAGCATTTTGGGGAGAGTTTTACTCTCCTTGGCTGTGGTTCTTCTAAACAGCATTATTGAATGCAATGCGGGGGCAAAGAGAACCCTCCCTGCCCCCGCACGCATGCCCTCGCAGAATACTAATTATGTATTATCCTTCAGAACAATAACTTCAGCCAAGCCTCTTCCGTCACCCGAAATTTCTACATCGGGGATAGTGGAGCACGTGACTCTCAGCTGTGAAGACCCGCTGCCGTCAAGCATAAGGCCCGCATACCTGGCATTGACTGAGCTACCATCCGTAATGCTGAAATACCCTTGAATCGCCGTGCGAAACTCACTGTAGTTACACTTGTCTGTAGTTACGATTAGATATACAAGGTTTCTGTTCATATCGGCGACAAGACCTGTTCTGGCACTTTTAGGGGTACTTGCAGTTTGTGCAGGTCTTGTTCCGCCATTTCCAGTCGCAACAGCGTTCCAGTAATCAGAGCGACCTAACCACAGAGAAATTCCACCTTGCGCCCATGTCCCCGCTCTGCTGGTCCCGGGAATATCAGCAGCATCTGTATTAGGCTTACTGAACAGAGCAGATAGTTTCGATCCATCCCAAACAATGATTCCGCCGCCGTTCTGGTTGTTGGAGTTTCCATCCTCTGCATTCGGACCTACAACATCACCGTCGACCTTTGCTAGACTAATAACCCGTCTGGGACGCGTAGGAGCGTTTGCGAAGTTAAAGAAGCCACCGTTTATGCCATAGTACCCGGACTGCTTCAGGTTCTTCTCGCAACGCAGATTCTTTAAGGTAATGTTACTGGGATCTGTCTGAATCATGTGCAGAGTTAGACCATTATAGGTCGTTTTAATATAGACATGGTTATTTGACATACTTTTCAACCTCCCTATTGATTTTAAAATTTTGTATGCATACATTCAATAGAGAGGAGAGGCCATGCCAAATTGTAAACGTTATGTATGATAACAATACGGAGGAAAGCACCTATGAAAGCTAGAGTGATCTATCTTCTCCTGTGCGCAGCCCTGCTGGCCGGGATCGTCGCCGCGGACAGCGGGACCGGTGCGGCGTACCAGCCCGCCGTCCACACCCTCTCCGCCAACACGTTTACGTACTATGCCATTGAGCAAGACCATACCCTCTGCGCCTGGGGCGATCGGTACTCCCAGGCGC
>OIZA01000842.1_pt1 | contig 13099 bp, 10 predicted proteins | sample 1588381 | NCBI WGS metagenome assembly OIZA01 (sample SAMN03283277) | human gut metagenome | biome: human-associated habitat; material: feces | host: Homo sapiens | place: Peru | collected 2012 | reverse complement strand
CTGCTAATTCTAAATATCTACCACAAAACAAGGTATGTTCTAACTCTACAAACCCTAATTTGTAAAACCAATTCATCTTAACTGATAAACAAAATGAAAATATAAACATATAAAAAGGTGTTTCAACAAAAGATTGAAACACCAATAAATTTAAATTATTTATTTTTTATAGCATTAAGTAGTTTGATAATTTCGGCGAAGCCAAGCATAAACATACCACCGATAAAGCTTACACCCCACCATGCAATGGCAATTGCAAAACTGAAAGAATATGTATCATCAAGAATATCTTTAGTATAGCCCATCACAAAACCGAAAATTGCACCAACAATAAAAATTGCATATGCAATACCTGTAAACACAGAGGCAATTTTGTTTTTATTATCATTTTCATTGATTGATGCTATATTATTCTGACTAGCATACTTTAAGATTTCAGCATATTCCTCATCAGTAACGGAAATAGGAATTTTTCTGAAATATTTACCTTGCTGAGTTACTTGGTCATATTCATATTCAGGATATTTTTCACTCCAAGCAGGATTTTCAGAATATTCTTTATCATAAAGTCCCAAGTCATTCAAAACTTTTGCTTTTTCCATATTCATATTGTATTCGGATTGTATTTTCTGTTGGTTAATAAATTCTTGTACCCTTTGATTCATTCTACTTCTCCCCTAATTTGCAACAATTTTGTTTACTTTACAATTACTACTATATCACTATCAGACTATTTTGTCAATTCTTGCTTAACCAATCATAAAATACACTATATATACAACTGTGTAATTATTATAAATAGAAATTAAAATAAAAAATCGAGGACATCTCAAAAAGAGATGCCCTCAAAAAGGAGTTGATTATTCTAAATTACTTTAGATATGTTAAACCTGTTTCGCCAATAGCTCCGTCAATACCTGTGAAGCCATTTGCACAACATACATAAACTCTCATATTTGACTTACCAGGTGCTGAAACTGAAAGTGTACCATTTGTAACAACCTTCTTGTCGCCTGTAACTGCGTCAATATATGTACCGTTAGGAATGTTCTTGAATGTTGCAGCACTTGAGATTGTAACTAGAGCAAGTGAGTCTGTATCATTGCTTGTATATCTTCTGATATAAGCCATATCACCACTTACATAGTTGCTATCTACTGTGTACTGACCCTTCTGAAGAGCAGGAACAGCACGACGAATCTTGTTAAGCTTTGTGATGTGCTTTGCTAGAGGATAACTTAGAGATTCTGAAGCAGCACCTGAAGCTTTATAATCACCAAAGTCTGTTGTCTCAACATCACCTTCAACGTTGTCACCGAAGTAAGCACGACCTGTGCCTTCAAGAGGAGTCTTGTTAGCACCACCATCAATCATAATGCCCTTCTTAAATTCAATTTCTGAACCGTAATAAATACAAGGAATACCACGGAATGTGAACATTAGGTCTAGATTTTCTGCCCAAACTGAAGTACCACCGTTAAATCTAACGGCATCGTTAGGACCAGGAGCGTAGTCATGTGAATCAACATAAACAACATTCCAAGTTGCATCATTAAAGTATGGATCTTCTTGCTTAGCTAGACCATAAGCATTACCTGCTGTATTGAAGTTATAATGCATTGTAAAGTCAATTGCATTCATACCAGAAGCCTTACTTGTATCTGGTGTATGGTAGCTAATACCCTTTAGGAATGCATTGTCAGATGTTGGCTGAATTGTTGTATCATCATATTCTTCGTAGTGGTCAAATGTTAGGTTCATATTATTGTTGATAGATTCAAGATCTGAGCCACTTGACCATTCTTTAGCCCACTTAGGATCAGATTCATCCCATGTATAGAACATTGATGATTCCTGAGCATGGCCACGGTACCAAATCTGACCGTAACGAGTACAGATTTCACCGAACATATAGAAGTTAGGGTTACCGTACTTAGCAGCATTAGCCATCATCTGCTTGTTATACATCATATTTAGAGTAAGTCTTGGAATATGTCTAACAGTATCAACACGGAATGCATCAACGCCCATAGCCATATACTTACTGTAAGCCTGGTTGATATATTCTGCAACTGCTGGGTTTTCTGTATTTAAGTCAACACAGTCACCGGCAATCTGACCATATTTACATGACCAGTCATCCCAGTTTAGGTTTCTAAAGTAAGATGTATGATAGTAGTTGTTAGGGTTGTAAACTGTAGATTTTGATAACTTACCATCAGAATAGTCCTTTGTAGATGGGTGAACACCTGTTGAGTTACTATCCTGAATTGAGTTATTCTTCATTAGGTTAATTCTGGCATCATGCTGTTTTGCAGGTGTTAAGCTCCAGTATTCTTCAGCTGTGCTAACACCGGCTTGGTCTAGAAGTTGCTGAGTAGGAATCATAGAATCTTCGATACTGCCTAAATCCTTTGAAGTATCCTTATCGAATAGCTTACAAAGTGTACCTTCACCGAAGTTACCTGTATGTTGCCATACAACGTCCTGTACAATCTTCATGCCCTTCATATGAGCTGCCTGAATTAAATCTTCATATGTGAAGTCATCACTTTCATATCTGGCGTCAACCTTTGAGAAGTCCATAGCATGATAACCATGATAGTCATAACCTGAACCGTTTTCAACAATTGGAGTAATCCAAATTGCTGAGAAACCAAGAGCTTTAATGTAGTCTAGCTTATCAGCAAGACCCTTAAAGTCGCCTCTCCATGCAGGGTCTGAATCAGGGTTGTTATATACATTGTCATCCCAACAGTGAACGTCATTTGACTTATCACCATTATAGAATCTTGTTGTAACTACAAAGTAAATTGACTCTTCACGAAAATCAACAGATGAAGCAGGGTCAAACTCATCAGGGTTTGAACTCCACCAAATGTTGTTATAGAACCACCATTCACCTGTTTTACGAGTAAGTTCCTTTGAAAGTTGCTTACCGTCTTTATCTGTGAACATCAAGTTAATCTTTGTAACATCTTTAAATGTTGTTGTATACCAGTTATCCTTGTCAGCAGTCATCTGTTCACCAGGATATTCTGTTTTGATATTATTTGGAAGTGAGTTCCAATAATATACATATGGAGTTACGCCTTCACTCTTATAATGTACTGTTATTCCAGTTTCTGTAGTTTTGCTTGAAGCAGCAGTTTTCTTAATGCTTGTATCCTTAGCAGATACACCAACTGTGCCTACAACCATAATAGATGCTGAAACTGCAATGACCATCAAGAGTGCAATGATTTTTTTAATTTTGGTCATAATACACTATACCTCTCTTACTTTAATGCAAGATATTTTTGGATAGCAACAGCATCCTTAACATCTTTTCTGCCATCCTTATTGTAGTCAGCTACTGATTCGTCAAATGGGTTAACAACATAACCTGTATATACTTTCTGAATTAATGTAGCATCCTTAACATCTACTTTACCATCACCATTAACATCACCAAGAATCTTACCTGGATCCGGATTTGATGGTTCAGTAGCAGTAGTTGGAGTTGTTACTGTTGGATCTGTCTTAGATGGAGTTGTTACAGATGGAGAAGATGGCTGAGTATTTTCTGTTGGGTTTGTTGGATTCTGAGTTGATTCAAACTTTAACTGCTGAGTGATTGTCTGGTTATCACTACCCTGAACAGATACATCAACTGTATAAGTACCAGCCTTTGTTGCTGTAAATGAATAATTCTTGTTTAGTGTGTAATAAGCTGTGTTAACCTGTTCACCTGCAGGATCTTTAACTACATATTTGTAGAAAAGAAGTTTTGTGCCTGTGTTACCACCGGCTGCATTTACAGAAAGGTTAGTAGCTGTACCTGTCTTAATCTGCTTACCTGTAAGAGGGTTAGAAGATAGGAATACAGGCTTTTGTTCCTGAGAAGGGTCTTTGATTGTGAAAGACATTTCTCTAAAGTTTTGGTTACCTGCGTTATCCTTAACATCAACTCTTACAGTGTAGTCACCGGAAGAAGCCGGATTCCATACGCAAGAATTGTTAGCAGAATAATTACTGATAACCTGACTGTTTACTGAGTACTGATACTGTACGCCAGTAGTTTCTGTCTTTGTTGTAGTTGTTAGTGCAATAGCACTGCCAATGTAAGCAGGTGACTTAGTGTCTGATTCAAAAGAAGTAATTCTTAGTGGACTTGTATCATATACTTCCCACTTACCGTCTTTGTAAATCATACTGTTGCCAGGGTAAGTAATATTACCTGTCTGTGAGCTACCGTTATTGAAGATAATGTGGTCGTATTCACCTTTAATGTCATAAGACCATACACCATCGCCCTCATCTGTCATAGCTTCGCCTGGCCAAGCATGGTTTTCTGATTTACCCTTACTGTCATTCCACATGTAAGCGTTAACCTTTGACCATTTACCAGTGTTTTGGAAATACACTGTTTCGCCACTTGCAGAGGTTGCCCCTGATTTTTCTGTGTCAGTATTAGCAGCAAATACAGAATAACTGCCAACACCTACAGCACTTAAAAGCATAAGCACTGCTAAGAAAACACCAAAGGACTTTTTGCATAATGTTTTCATTGTTTTGCCTCCTAAAAGTAAAATATTTTCTTACGGTTAAATTATATCAAAAATATGCAAGGGTTTTTATTCTTTTAAAGAATAAAAAAATTTAATTATATACAATCTTTTATACAATAACTTGTTTATATGTACCAAGTTATGAACTAAATATTAATAGGTCTTTAAATACCTGTAACAGTATTTTATGAAATTATGAACTAGGGCTTTATCTTATCCCAATAAGCCTTAAAGGCTTGTTCGTTTTTATTGTCACCATATGTATAATATTGCCTATCTTTTAGAATATCAGGTAAATACTGCTGTACAACATAATGATGGTTGTAATCGTGAGGATAAAGGTAATGTTGACCTTTATTTTTATTATCTTCACCATCATAGTGAGTGTTTTGAAGTTGTCTTGGAATACTGCCAACATTACCTGCCTTTATATCAGACATAGCCTTGTCTATTGCCATTTCTCCGGAATTTGATTTTGGAGCATTACACACCATAATAACTGCATCTGCTAAAGGAATTCTAGCCTCAGGCAATCCTACCGACATTGCAATATCAACACAGCTCTTTACTATAGGTATAAGGTTTGGGTAAGCAAGTCCTACATCTTCACAAGCACACACCATAAGTCTTCTACAAGCAGAAATCAAGTCACCTGCAATAAGAAGTCTTGCCAAATAGTGCAAGGCTGCATTTGCATCACTGCCACGCATACTCTTTTGATAAGCTGACAAAATATCGTAATGCTCATCACCTTCCCTATCGTACCTCATAGCACTTCTTTGGGTTAAATCTTTTGCAGTTTCTTCTGTAATAGTTTTCACACCATCGACAGTATCTGTTGCTAAGAAAGAAAGTTCTGCACTATTCATAGCCTTTCTTACATCGCCACCACAAGCAACGGAAATTGTCTTAACTGTTTTATCATTAATTTCAACAGAAATACCATTTTCATCTGCTAAAATAGAAAACGCTCTTCGTACTGCTTTTTCTACTTCTTCATATGGAACAGGTTTAAATTCAAAAACTGTACTACGACTTAAAATTGCATTATATACATAGAAATAGGGATTTTCTGTTGTAGATGCGATTAAAGTAATTTTACCGTTTTCAATATATTCAAGTAGTGTTTGTTGTTGTTTCTTATTAAAATACTGAATTTCATCAAGATAAAGCAAAACACCGTTTAGTCCGGCAAAACCATCAAGTTCCTTAAAAATATCTTTCAAGTCAGAAGTTGAGGCAGTTGTACCGTTTAACTTTTTGAAAGTCATATTAGTTTTTCTTGCTATATATGTAGCTAAAGTAGTTTTGCCAACTCCTGATGGGCCATAGAATATTAAGTTAGGAATTTTGTTACTTTCAATAATTTTACGCAAAGGCTTTCCTTCACCTAAAATATGTTTTTGACCTACAATATCATCAAGGGTCGAGGGTCTAAGTCTATCTGCTAAAGGTTGCATAATTTCCTCCTTTCTTTTTTAATACAATAAACCATTATTAACTAAAATAATAGGGTGTCACAAAGACACCCTATTGATATTTTGTAATATTTATTTTGTTAAATACTCCAAATTAATCTTCGTATAAAGGATACTTCTTGCAGATTTCTTCAACACCTGCTCTAACCTTATCCTTGTTGCCTTCATAGTCATTTAGAACTAAAGTAATATATTCAGCAATCTTGTCACAATCTTCTTCCTTTAGGCCACGAGTTGTAACTGCTGCTGTACCAATACGAACACCACTTGTAACAAATGGGCTTAGTGGTTCATTTGGAATTGTATTCTTGTTAACTGTAATATAACAGTCATCAAGCCTTGCTTCAAGTTCCTTACCTGTCACACCTGTATCTCTTAAATCCATAAGTAGAACATGGTTGTCTGTACCACCTGAAACAAGCTTACAGCCTCTCTTAACAAGGCCATCGGCAAGAGCCTTACAGTTCTTAACAATCTGCTTACCATATTCCTTAAATTCAGGCTTTAGAGCTTCGCCAAAACAAACTGCCTTTGCAGCAATAATATGCATTAGTGGACCACCCTGAGTACCTGGGAAAATAGCCTTGTCAATTGCCTTAGCATACTTTTCTTTACAAAGAATCATACCACCTCTAGGTCCACGAAGTGTCTTATGAGTTGTTGTTGTAACGAAGTCACAATATGGAACTGGGTTTGGATGAACACCTGCTGCTACTAAACCGGCAATATGAGCCATATCAACCATTAACAAAGCACCAACTTCATCAGCGATTTCTCTGAACTTTGCAAAGTCAATGATTCTTGGGTAAGCTGACGCACCGGCAACAATCATCTTTGGCTTACATTCTTTTGCAATTTCAAGAACCTTATCATAGTCAATACGGTGAGTTTCACCGTCAACACCATAAGGTACAAAGTTGAAATACTTACCACTCATATTAACAGGTGAACCATGAGTTAGGTGACCACCTTCGTTAAGGTTCATACCCATAACTGTATCACCCGGTGTTAGCATTGCAAAGTAAACTGCCATATTAGCCTGAGCACCTGAGTGAGGCTGTACATTGGCGTGTTCTGCACCAAATAGCTCACAAGCTCTTTTTCTGGCAATTTCTTCAACCTTATCTACTGCATAGCAACCACCATAATAACGCTTACCGGGATAACCTTCAGCATACTTATTAGTTAGTAAGCTACCCATAGCAGCCATAACTGCAGGTGAAACAATGTTTTCTGATGCGATTAGTTCAAGGTTTCTTTTCTGACGAGCCTGTTCCTCAGCCATTGCTGAGCCAACTTCAGGGTCGTACATATTTACAAAATCAATAGAATTTACTTTTTCCATTTTAATTATCTCCCATTTCTTTTATTTACTATTCATTATATAGGAAAATTCCTTATATTTCAACTATTTATGTGCATATCCAAAACTTTTTGTACCAAAGCATATAATTCTTCAAGTGACGAGGTATGACCGGCTTCATTTCTTAGGGATGCTGCACCTCTAAAGCCTTTTAGATACCACACAATATGCTTTCTGCTTTGACGAATACCAAGGTACTCACCTTTTAGTTCACACATTCTTTCAATCTGCTTAACCATTACCGAAAGTTTTTCTTCCGGTGTTGGCTTAGGTGGAATTTTTCCTGTCTTTAGATACTGATTAATTTCACCAAATAGCCAAGGATTACCCAAAGCACCTCTGCCAACCATAATCATATCACAACCGGTATGTTCATAAAGTTTCTTAGCCTTTTCGGCAGAATTAACATCACCGTTGCCTATTACGGGAATTGTTAGGTGACTTTTCACTTCCTTAATAATATCCCAATCAACAGGTGGCTTGTAGTACTGTTGTCTTGTCCTACCGTGAAGTGCTACTGCTGAAGCACCGTTTTCTTCCACAATAGTTGCAACTTCAAGACAATTTATCGAGTCATCATCCCAACCTTTTCTCATCTTTACAGTTACGGGAATATCAACTGCCGACACAACTTCCTTAACTATTTCACCACAAAGTTTAGGTGTTTTCATAAGTGAAGCACCTGCACCGTTGCCACTTATCTTTGGAGCAGGACAACCCATATTAATATCAATAAAGTCCGGTTTAAACTGCATTGCAAATACTGCAGCATCAGCCATAGTCTTTGGTTCATTTCCGAAGATTTGAATACCGGATGGTCTTTCTTTATCGGTTAGTTCCATTAATTCGGCAGACTTTTTACTATTATAATGTATTCCCTTTGAGCTTACCATTTCTGTTACGGTATAAGCAGCACCGTAGGATGCACAAAGTTCTCTAAATGCACAATCTGCCACCCCTGCCATTGGGGCAAGAGCAGCAGAATTTTTTATTTCAATATTTCCGATTTTCATATTATATCCTTACTTAATTATTGGTATCTCTTGAATTTGCCCATATTTTTACCTTTTACCTTAGTAGAAAGTAAAAATGCAATAATTACACAAGCAGAAATAATAACTGCAATCCAACAAACTACACCACCAACAAAGCTAACACCACCATCTTCATCAGCACCAATAGCAGTAGGTAATTCTTCTGCAACCTGAGTCGAGTCAACTAATGTTGGTAATTTATTTACATCATAAGTTGGTTCAGTATAGTTTTCTGTTACAGGTTCTGTTTCAGGCTCTGTTTCCGGTTCTGTAGCAGGTTCAGTTTCCGGTGCTTGAGTAACCGGCTCTGTTTCAGGTGCTTGGGTAACAGGTTCTGTTTCCGGTGCTTGAGTTACCGGTTCTGTAACAGGTTCTTGAGTTATAGGTTCAGTAACAGGTTCTTGTGTTACAGGTTCTGTAGCTACAGGCTCTGTTACCGGTTCAGTTACAACATCTTCAGCAAAAGCTGTTGTATATGACATTACACAAAACAAAGTCATAATAACTACAATAATTGAAAATTTCTTTATATTAATTAATTTCATTATTATTACCTTCAATAATCATTGATAAGGTAATTATATCACATTTCAATTATTTTGCAATACTTTTGCTAGAGCCTTTCCCACCATCTTTCCGGAACGCTTTACTTCATCAATAGTATTTACATCTGTACCAAATTCAATTAGCAAAGAACCGTTGCACACATTTAGGTTATAAGTATATTCTCCAAAGTTAAGTGGTCTGGTTAATCCGGGATACATTGTTTCTGCAGTTTGTTGAAGTTTTATGGCAAAATCAAGGTTATCTCTCCAAAACGGAAAGTCCCCTCCACCCTCATACTGATAACCTGTCATAATCATAATTTGTGAGGCTTTCTTCCCTTTATATTTAAAGGTAGGTTTAACTTTACCTGATGTATCATCACCAATAGCATCTCTATGTATATCAAGCACAACCTTAATGCCCTTATACTTTTCCATATACTTTTGAATAGTTTGGTAACTTCTATCATACCCACCGTTATATGATGGATAGTCATGCTTTGTTTTGTCATGGATAACACCAATACCGGCTTTTTTCAGTTGCTTTTCTATTTCGTCACCTACTGAAGTAACATTTTCTTTATTATTTGTACTTCTTGGATAATAGTCACTTGGATAATAACCGGTATCACTTTTTAGATAACTTTCACAAGTATGAGTATGGAAAATCAATACTTGGACTTGGTGGTTATTTTCTATTTTAAAGGGCAAACCTCTCTTTAATTCTGTGGCAATATCAAGGGAAAAGTCAGTATAATTTTTTACACAAAAATTATCATATGTAATACCATCCTCACCAAACTGTTTTTCTATAATAGGATAATTTTTTCCTGATGAGGTGGTAGGGACAGTTTCTTTATTTGTTTTATTTACCTTTGTTTTTGTAGTAGGTACAGTAGTTAAGACAGTAGTAGGTGTTGTTGAGGGAACTTCATCAACCTTCTTAACTACTTCAACCGAATTTTCCTTAGGTGTTACATAGCCACCTACCCTATTACATAATGAATACATACCTGCAACAATAGCAACAAAAGCAAAAAGCAAGCTTAACTTTCTTATATTTCTGCCCATAAAACCACCTCTTTAATATTCTCTTTAATACTATGATGGGTTTGTACATTTTAGTACATCAGGCTCATAAGGTCACTTAAATTTAAATCAGAATGAAGTGCATAATTAATAGCAAGTGCAATCAGTTCAGATGCTCTGTTTATCAGCAAATCTATTTCTTTAGGTGTAACTACCATTTGTCTGCCGTTGGGATTTACCATACTTTTTAATTGTTCCGAAAATTTTACATCTTCCGTATCAAACAGATCAAGTGCCAAAGTTGATGCATCAACTACTGTTGGCACACCTATACCTATAACAGGAATACCTAAAGTTTCTTGTGACAATTTTGTTCTGTTGTTGCCAACACCTGCTCCGGGAGAAATGCCGGTATCACTAATTTGAATTGTACAGCCAAGCCTTGAAAGTCGTCTTGAAGCCAATGCATCAATGGCAATAAGTGCATTTGGCTTTATTTTCTTAATCAAGCTATACAGATACTCACCTGTTTCAATACCTGTTTTTCCTGTTACACCGGTAGCAACTACTGCAACCGGTCTAAGTTTATCAAGACCTGTTGCCTTTGCAACTTCACCTTTTATATGTCTAGTTGCTATAATCTTTGATACTGATTTTGGACCTAGTGCATCAGGAGTTATTTCTGTATTTCCCAAACCTGCTACCATTACAAGACCGTTTACAGGTATAAGGTGCTTTATCTCCTGTGCAATAACTTCTAACTTTTCATCAGGTGTTTTGTAATTATCGGAAAGTGGTGGCATTTCTAAAGTTACATAAGTTCCTTTTTCTTTACCTAGTTTTGCACTTGCTTTATCACTTGTTATTTTCAGTCTGGAAACTTTAACATCTTCCTTTTCACTTTCTTCAAATTTCACACCTTTAATATCTTCACCAAAAAGTTCTCTTGCTTCTAAAGCAAGGTCTGTTCTTCGTTCCATAATATCCCCCACATTCTGTAAATATTTTTTCCGAAAGTTAACAATTATATTCTTTACAGTGCAAAAAGTATTTGATATAATGTGATTAAATACAAATATTATCGAAAGGGCAGGTAAAATGAATAAATTTGCAAAAATTGTTTCTATTGCAAGTGCTATGTTAATTGTGTCTACTACCGGACTTAGTGTTAGTGCTGCAAAAGTTGACACATTAGAAAGTAAAAATTCAAGTGAAATTGCAATACCTTTTACAGGTGAAGGAACTACACTTGATGTTGATGAAAATTTACCTTCATCATATAGTTCAAAAGACTTAAATCTTGTAACACCAATCAGACAACAAGGCAATGCTCAAATCTGTTGGGCTTATGGTGGATTAAGCAGCCTTGAAACATTACTTATTAAAGATGGTGTAATAGATAATTCTTCTAACTCTTGGTATTCTGCTGCTCATGTTGATGCTTGGGGTACTCCAAGAAAAGACGGTACAGGTTGGCAGAGAGAATTTTACAAAGGTGGTGGCTTTCCATATATTACAATGGGTTACCTAAGTAGTTGGAGTGGTGGTGTTTCTGAGAATGAATTTCCATACACAAGCCCACTAAGTCTTTTTGATATTAACAAAAAGTACAATATTAATAATGTTGTAACAGGCATTATGTACCTTGATTCTGAGGATAAAGACACTATCAAAAAATCTATAAAAGATTACGGTGCAGTTACTACTCACTACGATGAATATTCAAAATTCTCTGCTGATGATACCCATTCATACTGTCCGGGTGCATCAAACTACATTAATGGTCACTGTATTAGTGTTGTAGGTTGGGATGATAACATCAGCAAAGAAAGTTTCACTGTAAATATTGATGGCACAACATACACACCTAAAAAGGATGGTGCATGGTTATGTAGAAATAGCTGGGGTGACTACAACGATTTTGACGGTTACTTCTGGATTTCTTATGAAGACTACTACATATTCTCTGATGTATTTGGTCCATCATATGCTTTTACCGACTATATGAAAAACAATGTATCAAACACAATTCATCAAGTAGAAACATTTGGTGCTACTTATGAATTTGATTATCTTGATGAAGCATCAAAAGATACAACATACATTAATGTTCTAAATATTGATAACACAAATGAATATTTAAACAAAGTTATGTTTGAGTCAACAAGTGTTGGTGCTAACTACACACTATATTACATTCCTGTTGACAATGAAGGCACACCAAGTAGCGACAAGACAACTTGGAAAACACTTAAAACCGGTAAAGTACCATACAGTGGTTACTACACAGCTGATGTAGACCCTCTATATGTTAGCAAAGGCAAAATCGGTATTGGTGTTGAGATTGATACAACCGATACAAAAGCTATAAACGGTATTGGTGTTTCAGAATGGCTGGAAAATAAAGATGAAAGAATCTTTAATACTGAAGCTAAAAGAGGTCAAAGCTACATTTATACTGACAAAAATATCTTTCCTAACATTCCTAGTCTAAGCAAGAGCAAGGTAAATGATGTTATGGATTTTTACGAAGATGTTAATGACGACACAGAAGGTGGTAACTTTGTAATTAAGGGTATCACTTATAAAAGAGGAACACTTGTAGGAGACGCTAACCTAGATGGTGTTGTTGATATTGAAGATGCAGTTTGTATTCAGAAAAGCACAATTCATAGCTATACACTTTCCAGTGAAGGTCAGATAAATGCTGACATTAATCAAAATGGTGTTGTAAATGTTAAAGATGTAACAGAAATTCAAAGATTACTTGCAAAAGTAACCGGCGATAATCAGTAATTTTTAATTTTTATTTTAATTTTCATATTTTATCTAAAGCATAATTTAAGCCTCCATTTCGGAGGCTTATTTTTATGTTGGTTAAGTGTAACCTTAATTTTCATCTTTAAACTTTTTTGTAGATTAATAAGAATATACTTAACAAATTTGGTTTTTCAATTTTGTCTGTGGGTAAAGATTAGTTTTATAAATTAGGGTTTGTGGAGTTGTTTATGTAATGTAGGTTAATTAGATGATAACCGATTAATCCATCTAATTTATAGTTTTATCCCTCCTTCAGTCGATTTATAAAAGGTAAATTGCC
>OIZA01000839.1_pt1 | contig 13107 bp, 8 predicted proteins | sample 1588381 | NCBI WGS metagenome assembly OIZA01 (sample SAMN03283277) | human gut metagenome | biome: human-associated habitat; material: feces | host: Homo sapiens | place: Peru | collected 2012 | reverse complement strand
GACTTAGCGGTCTGAGCTACTATTCTTCCGAACTTCTTCGTTTCAAGCGGAATTTCGACTGTTCCGCCGACGACCGCGTTCGGGTCGTATGCTCGCGCTTCTTCGAGCGTGAGGTCTGTTATTTCGTCCTCGACCTCGTCGACGACGTTCTTCTTGACATAAACTCTCATCTTCTGATTGACGGGATCAATGTCGCAGACGACTATGTCTCTGTTCTGATAAGTGTTTCTCGTCGCCGAGATTATGGCAGCCTTGATTTTTTCATAAAGATATTCAGCGGATATTCCTTTTTGTTCCTCAAGAAGTCTGACTGCCTCAAAGAACTCCTTGTTCATTTGTTCCTGTTCGTTTACCTCGCTGTTTTTCTTGACCTTTCTCATTTTTGCCGATCAATCCTTTCCGTATATTTTAAATAGCTTATTCTGCGTAGTCGTTGAGCTTGACCCATGAGGCTTCCTTCTTTGTGAACGTGAAGCCCGAACCGTCTTCGAGCCGAACTGTTATGTTCCCGTCATCGAAGGACTCGAGCGTACCGACGAAATCTCTCTGACCGTCAACGGGTCTTATAAGTCTTATAAGTACGCTCCGGCCTAAGCACTTGGCGAAGTGTTCGGGTCTCGTGAGTTCTCTTTCAAGGCCCGGAGAGCTGACCTCAAGGCAATAGCTTTGTTCTATCGGGTCGGCGTCGTCGAGCGGCTTGTCGATGGCGTGGCTGAAGTCAACGCAATCGTCGATATCCACTCCGCCCTCCTTGTCGATGAATATTCTCAGGTACCACGAAGCTCCTTCTTTCTCAAAGCGGACATCCCAGACGGTCAGTCCCAGCTGCGCGGCGTAAGGCTCAACGAGCTGTCTGACGACGGCGACGGTGTTGCCGCCCTTTCCTTTTGCCATATTCAGCACTCCTTTCGGCGAATTCTTCGATTGGGCGCACGAAAAAATGTCCGCTCAAACAAACGAGAGCGGGCCAAAACCCACTCTCGAACCTTAATTCTTACTGTATAAGTATATCACTAACCTGACGGAATATCAAGTGTTTTTTAAAATATTTGTTAATAAACGGATCATTTTTTACGCGAGAGCTAAAACACCTGTCTCATTCAGGACAAGAAACAGCAGATACGCTGCGTAAACGCCTAAAAGTATGATGCCCTGCGCCCTCTTGAATTTGCCCATAAGTATGGCAGGAACGACCGCTATCGCGCACGCAGCAACGCATACGGGGAAGTCGAACACAAGGCTCGTTCTTTCGACAGGCAGCGCGCCGTCCGTTTTCAGAACGGAGCAAAGCGGCAGGATAAGCGTCAGGTCTATTATGTTCGCTCCGACGATGTTGCCGACAGAGAGCGACGCCTCCTTCTTTCGAAGAGCGGTCAAAGTCGTGACAAGCTCGGGGAGAGATGTTCCGACGGCGACGATCGTGAAGCCGACTATGTTCTCGCTGACACCGAGTTTGAAAGCGATAGCCTTACCTGAACCGACGAGAAGCTCGGCGCCGAGAACAGTTGTCAGCGCACCGATTATGAAGAACACGATCTTGACGCCGATTTGCTTTTTGTCAGCTTTCTCTTTGACCGACGGCTCGGATTTCGTCTTGCCCTCGATGAGGTTGTCTATCGTGAAGATAATGAATATCGCCCAGAGGACGAATGCCGACCATTTGGGAAGATATCCTCTTGCGCTGAGGACCCAGAGCAGGACGCCCGAGATCATCAGTAAGCCGCCCTTGAACGAGAAGCTTTTCCTGTCGATCACACTCGGGAGTACCGTCAAAGATATTCCCATTATCAGCGCGGTGTTCGCCGTGACGGAACCGACGGCGTTGCCTATCGCCATCTGATCCGAGCCTTCGGCAGCCGCCCTGACGGAGACGAGAAGCTCGGGCAGGGTCGTCGCTATCGACACTATCGTCGCGCCGATGACGAACTTCGGGATCCCCGTCGCCTCGGCGAGATATGACGCGCTGTCAACGAACCAGTCGCCGCCCTTGCTGATAAATATAAGTCCTATTATGAATAAAAATGTAGCTAAAATGAAGCTGTCACCGTGGGGTACCGCAAATCCGAACAGTTCCATGTTTCATTCTCCTTGTTATTTATTTTCTTCCGCGAGCTCGTTTTTCTCGAGGTACTCATCGTAGGTTTCGACGCGGTCATAGACCGTTCCGTCGGGTTTGAATTCGATAATTCTCGTGGCGACCGTCTGTGTGAACTGATGGTCGTGGGAAGTGAAGAACAGAGAGCCCGGGAACTTTATCAGCGCGTTGTTCAGCGAGGTTATCGACTCAAGATCAAGATGGTTCGTCGGCTCGTCGAGTATCAGGACGTTCGCGCCGCTGAGCATCATTTTTATGAGCATACAGCGAACTCTCTCGCCGCCCGAAAGCACCTTCGCCTTCTTCGTCGCTTCTTCGCCCGAGAACATCAGTCTTCCGAGCCATCCTCTGACATCGGTTTCAAACTGAAGGTCGGAATAGCGTCTGACCCAGTCTATCAGCGAATCCTCACAGCCGTCAAAAAAGGCGGAGTTATCGTTCGGGAAATACGCCTGAGATGTTGTGACGCCCCACTTGAACGAGCCTTCGTCCGGCTCCTCCTCGCCGACAAGAATCTTGAAGAAAGTCGTTTTCGCTACGGCGTCCGTTCCGACGAAAGCGACCTTTTCGTTCGGCCTTATCGTAAAGCTGACATTGTCGAGTACCTTTCGGTCGCCGACCGTCTTTGAAAGTCCGGTGACGGTGAGAAGATCGTTTCCGATCTCTCGGTCGGGCTTGAATTCGATAAACGGAAAGCGCCTTGACGAGACGGGCATATCCTCCAAGACAAGGTTGTCAAGCAGCTTCTTGCGGCTTGTCGCCTGCTTTGATTTTGAGGCGTTCGCGCTGAATCTCGCTATGAATTCCTGAAGCTCTTTCATCTTCGCTTCGGTCTTCTTGTTCTGCTCTCTCATCTGTCTTTGCGCCATCTGAGTGTATTCATACCAGAAATCATAGTTTCCGACATAGAGGGTTATCTTTCCGAAGTCAACGTCGGCTATGTGGGTGCAGACCTTGTTGAGGAAGTGTCTGTCGTGGCTGACGACTATAACGGTGTTCTCGAAGTTCAAAAGGAAGTTTTCGAGCCAGTCGATAGCTTTGACGTCAAGATGGTTCGTCGGCTCGTCTAAAAGAAGTATATCGGGATTGCCGAACAAAGCCTGCGCCAGGAGAACCTTAACCTTCATGTCGCCCGAAAGATCCTTCATGAGCATATAGTGATAATCGTTGCCGACGCCCAAAGCGTTGAGCAGGATCTCCGCGTCGCTCTCCGCGCTCCAGCCGTCCATTTCGGCGAATTCTTCTTCAAGCTCGCTTATTCTGATACCGTCCTCGTCGGAGAAATCCTCCTTCGCATAGATGGCATCTTTCTCCTTCATGATTTCATAGAGACGCTGATTGCCCATGATTACAGTATCCATGACAACATAGCTGTCATACTTGAAGTGATCCTGCTCAAGTACGGAGAGACGCTGACCGGGGGTGATGACGATCTCACCGCTGGTCGTCTCGAGACTGCCGGAAAGGATCTTAAGGAAGGTGGACTTTCCGGCGCCGTTTGCACCGATGAGTCCGTAACAGTTGCCCTCCGTGAACTTGATGTTCACATCCTCGAACAGCGCCTTCTTGCCTACACGGTAGGTTACGTTGTTTGCACTTATCATTTTTTATTCCTCTTGTTTCTTCTTATTTATTATGCTGTTTAAAAGCCACTGTTTCTATTATACATAAAACCGCTGCATTTTCAAGGATTTACATTATTTTTACCGGAATCAGATTGAGATATGATGCCTCATCTGTTACAATCTTGTTATAAAAACCAATGGGAGGGTTACCAATGCAATCAAAACTGAATTACAAAAGAACCTTTTTTGTGGGGCTGGCGTTCTTAAGTATCTGCGCTTTCTGGCAGATGTATGACAATATTATTCCGCTGATCCTGCAGAATACCTTCGGACTCGGGGAGACGGTGACAGGTGTGCTGATGGCGATGGACAATGTGCTTGCGCTCTTCCTGCTGCCTGTGTTCGGCACGCTCTCGGACAAGGTGGACACGCCGCTCGGAAAGCGTACGCCGTTCATACTGGCGGGCACAGTCCTCGCAGTTATCTTCATGCTGCTGTTGCCGGTGGCGGACAGACGGCAGAGTCTTGTACTGTTTGTGGGTGCTCTCTTTGCAACGCTGCTGTCCATGGGGCTGTACCGTTCTCCGGCAGTGGCGCTGATGCCTGACCTGACGCCGAATCATCTGCGGAGCAAGGCAAATGCCGTGATCAATCTGATGGGAGCGGTCGGTGGTGTCTACGCGCTGATCATGATCAAGCTGTTGGTCGGCAAAGGGGAGAGACCGGATTATCTGCCTCTGTTTGTCAGCATTGCGGCGGTGATGGTCGTGGCAGTCGGCATATTGCTCATAACCATCCGCGAGAGTAAGCTGCGCAAGGAATTGGAGGCACAGGAACAGCCGGAAAAAACTGTGGAGGCTGTCGCGTCGGAGGAAAAAGGAAGCTTGCCGAAGGACGTGAAACGCAGTATGATGTTTATGTTGCTTTCCATCTTTTTCTGGTTCACGGCATATAACGCGGTGACGACGGCGTTCTCCAGATATACCAAGGTTGTCTGGAAAATGGAGGGCGGAAGCTTTGCTAACTGCCTGATGGTTGCGACCGTTGCGGCAATTTTAAGCTACATACCGATCGGACAGATCTCAGCGAAGCTCGGCAGAAAGAAGACCATTATGGGTGGCGTCCTCCTCATGGCAGCCTGTTACGGCGCGGCTGTCTTTGTCGGGGAATACCATCCGCTCGTCAATGTCGCATTCGCACTGATCGGCGTGGGCTGGGCGGCAATCAACGTGAATTCCTACCCGATGATCGTTGCGATGAGCAAGGGCGGTGATATCGGTAAATATACGGGAACTTATTATACCTTTTCCATGGCGGCGCAGGTGGCAACGCCCATCCTGTCAGGCTTCCTGCTGGAGAAGGTGTCCTACAGAACGTTGTTCCCCTATGCCTTTGTGTTTGCGATCCTCGCATTCTGTACGATGACACAGGTAAAGCATGGGGATGTAAAGCCGCCGAAGAAGGAAAGCATTTTAGAGAATTTTGATGTGGATGACTGATGTACACGGAAAGGACTTGACTTAAGATGAAGGTAATCGGGATTATTGTAATTTGCATTTTGATTCTGGCAGCGCTCTATCTGCTGATGATTATGCCGAGGATGGCGGGAAAGCCGGATACAGCGACCTTTACCAAATGGCTGTATGCGCACAGAGGATTGCACGACAACCGGACGGATGCGCCGGAAAACTCCCTGCGCGCCTTCCAGAAGGCGGTGGAGGCGGGCTTCGGCATCGAGATGGACATTCAGATGACAAAGGATCATGTGCCCGTTGTCTTCCATGATTTCACCCTGAAAAGGATATGCAATGCGGACGGCAAGATTGCAGATTATACTTTTGAGGAGCTGCAGCAGTTCCATCTCTGTGATTCCGACCAGAAGATTCCGAAGTTTGAGGATGTGCTGAAACTCGTGGACGGGAAAGTACCGCTGATCGTCGAGCTGAAGATCGAGGCGTTGGACACCTCCATCTGCCCGGCAGGAGACAAACTGCTTTCAGCGTATAAGGGAATGTACTGCATCGAGTCCTTTAACCCGCTCGGCGTTTTCTGGTATCGCAGACATAGAAAGGAGATCGTGCGCGGGCAGCTCTCTGATGCCTTCCTGAAGGAGGGAGAGTACAGGGGAGTGCTGTACTTCCTGCTGCAGAATCTGGTGTTCAACTTCCTGACAAAGCCGGACTTCATCGCCTACCACCACAAATATCCTGAGATACTTTCCCGCAGAATCTGCCGCGGACTGTACCATAACACGGCGGCGGCATGGACGATCAAGAGCCAGAAGGAGCTTGACGCGGCGAGAAAGAATTTTGATATTTTTATTTTTGACAGCTTTATGCCTGAAAGATAAGAAAGAAAACATGCCTGTATTCAAAGCCCCTCAGATGGCGAGAATACAGGCGTTTTTTTGCCTGAGACCGGAATCGGTAAAATATTAGCATGTAAAAACATTGTAAAATGATGTATGATATGATACGATAATGTTTGTTGGTAGGAGTTTACGAAGGGGAGAAAAGTTACTTTGGAAAATAAGGTTGCGATAGGAAGTCTGATCGGATATTTGCGCACAGAGGCAAACATCAGTCAGGAGGAATTGTGCAGAGGACTGTGTTCGCGCGCCCTTTTGGCAAGGCTGGAAAAGGGGGAGCGCGACTGTGAGAAAATTGTATCGGAGGCTTTGCTGCAGCGGCTTGGCATGGCGGCGGATCGGATCGACTTTATAGCCGGACCGGAGGAACAGAGGTGGATTCTGCTCAGGGAGGCATTGTACCGCAGCATTGAAGAGACGGATGAAAATGGCGCAGCGGAAGCGTTTGTGGACTATGAGTCCTATGCGGCCGGAAAAAGCCCATTGCACAGGCAGCTTCTGCTTTATTATCGCGCCGTTTTGAACTGGAAGCTGGGTGCAACCGTAGAAGAATTGCATAATCTGCTCTCGGAGGCATGGGAGGTCTCGCGTGAGGGGATCGCCCTGAACGAGGCGGGGGAGATCCGCATGGCACAGCTTGAGCTTTGCATTGCCATGATGCAGGCGCGCGTCATGGAGGAAGGGGGAGCGAATGAGCGTGCGCGAGAGATCTATGAAGCCCTGTTACAGCATCAGGAGGAGTTTGTGGACAGCAGGGATGTTGTGCGGCTGTATCCGCAGATTGCGTACCGGCTTGTCGGGATTTATCTTCAGGAGGAAAATACCGGGAAGGCGGTTGAACTCGCGGAGAAAAGCCTTGCCTTTTTAAAGAGGGAGGCAAAGCTGAACTATCTGAGAAGCTTTCTGGAAATTAAGCTTCAATACGGAGCGTGTACAGAGGAGGAAAAGAAGGCTTTCGGAGAAGCCTGTATATGGATAAAGTGGTTGTATGAAGAATTCGATGTAGAAGAATTTAAATGGAGCTGGGAGGGAGCTTTTCCGGTGACGAAATATGACCTGTGCGGCGAAGTCCTGCGCGCCAGACGCGAAGTCCTCGGAATGTCGCAGGAGGAGCTGGCGGAGGGCATCTGCGATCCGGTCACGGTATCCAGAATCGAGTGCGGGAAGGTCTCTCCGAAGCGTGGAACCTACGAGAAGCTGATGGAAAAGGTGGGGCTAAGCGGAAGCCGCTTTGATGCAAGCTTCCCGATGGAGAACCCTGCAAACTGGAAGCTTATGATGGAGATTAACAGGCTGCTGAATCAGGCGAAGACTGCTGAGGCAGAGCCACTGGTTGAAGAATTAGAACGGAGATTGTCGAAGAGAACGCCTTGCGACAGGCAGATGCTTATGTATCTTAGAACTGCGACGCTTGGTTTGCAGGAAAAAATATCAAGAGAGGAAAGGCAGAAGTTATACCGTGAGGCTCTGTATGTGACTTTGCCAGAGGTAGAATTTCAAGAATTGAGACATTGGCATTTTACAAAGAGAGAGATCGGACTGATCAATTCACTTGCAAATGTGGAAGATGAGCTGGGAGAAGGGAAAAAATACATTCCTTTTTTAGGACTGATCAAGAATTGGTTTGAAATGAAATTTTTGAGCTTGAATCACTATGTCTCAGAATACGAAATGGTATGCCGTACCTTGGGTGATCTTTTGGGAAATATAGACTGTTTTGAGGAAGGAATTCAAGAAGAAATGGATGGAATGCGGCTTGCGCTCAGCAATGGAATGGAGGCGATACTTAGTGCCACGTTATTTGATTGTGGTTGGAATATGGAACATTTATGGGGAGAAAAATATACGAAAGAGAAAAGCCTCCAATATATGAAGGCTTGTTATTACCTACACGCGATATTTGGTAGAATGAAGGATAGGAACTTTGTAAAAAGCTATATTGAAAGAACATACAATTTGCGCTTGGACTAATAAAACAACGAAATATCACCACCTATAGAACAATATTGCACATATTGGATAGAAATTGAAGTTGTGTATTTCGGAAAAGAAAATGAAACGAAAAGCAGCAACATAAGTAACATTGGAACTTTAATTTTTTTATTCATAATATAGTCTCCTTTGTAATATATGATTGTTGCATTAATTATTAAACATATTTCTGATTATTACCATAACAAAACTGGCACATTTTCATTTTGTTGAATAAGATGTGCCAGTTTTGTTATGGTAATAAGGGCTTTAAAAAGCTAAAATGTTCCAAGAAGAAATGCATTGCTTCACATCAAACGAAAGGAGAAGAGTATGGAAAATTTAGTAAGGGTTGTAAGAGTCATGAATAGATATAACTCATATTATAAGGCTTTGAATAATGGGTTAAACAGTCCTAAAATAAATAAGGGAAGAATAAGTGTGAAGTCGCACAGCTCCTGTGGAAGTTCATTTGTACATTGCTATGGATAAAGAAAAGCCTAGTAAAAGATAATATTGACGACTGGAAAGATTGAATTTTGCGAAAGCATACATTTAATGCTACTGTAATTTCTATCCGGCAGGGTTACATATTCCTGCCGGAATTTTGCTGTGAAAACTGTTAGATGAAAGGAAAAAAAGAAAATGTATCATATAGTATATTATTATGTGTATCCCTCAGTGGGATACTTTATTTCTGATGCCGTTATTCTTAATTATGGAAGTCAGGAAACCAAGACAAATATTCTTAATATTCTTGCGGAATGTGTAAGAGATAGATATAGTGAAATGGAAGTGACAGAAAAAAATGTAAAAATCATGGCTACAGTCGATGAATTGGAAAACTATTGGGAGGCAGAAGAGTATCTTAAAAATAATCCCGTTCAGCAAAATGAAATTTCTTTTTCTATTCAGTGGCATTTTACGAAAATGTGTAATCAAAGATGTGTTCAATGCTATTTAGGATCAAAGCAATTTGAAGGAATGAAGAATGAAAGTGAGCTTACGGAAAGTGAATTATGTCAGATTGTGGATAAATTTTATTCTTTTTGTAACAGCATACATGCAACTCCCTTCTTTGTACTGACTGGTGGACATCCATTGCTGTCCCCTAAACTTGAGATTATACTGTCCTATATAGATAACAAATATAGAAAACATGGTTTTTTATCAAATATATATATTTTGGGAAATCCGCAGTATGTTGAAGAAAATATTTCAATGCTCGAAAAGCATAATATAGATTCATATCAGATATCGATAGATGGAACAGAAGAAATGCATGATGACTGGAGAGGAAAAGGTTCTTTTAGTGCATCCATGAAAGCTTTGAAGATTTTAAAGGAATCTACGATTTCACCCAAAATAATGGCAACAGTTTCTAAAAAAAATGCAGATGATATAATTGAATTATACAAATTTTTGTGTAGGGAGAGTGCCCCGTTTTTTGCATATTCCAGGTTAGTACCAAATTGCAGTGAAACGAGTGCCAATTATTTTACAGAACATTTTACCCCTGAAGAGTATAAAGCTTTTTTGGAGAAAATGTATTTGACGATATGCGAGATGCGAGATGCCGGATATAAAACGCAAATGGTGTATAAAGATCATTTGTGGAAGCCGTTCTTAATAGAAAAGGGTGTTTGGAATTTAGACGAAAAGTATGGACAGGACAGGGACGCAACGTTGATATACGATGGATGTCATATTAATCAGGACTCATTGTGCATTGGAACAAATGGCGATGTTTTTGCGTGTATGAAGACGGAAAGTCTGCTGGGAAATATTAGAGAAAAGTCTTTTGAGGAAATATATATTTCTAATGAAGCTGAATACTTTAGAAATTATGAAAAATATGAAGGATGTGCAGAATGTAAATATAAACAGTATTGTAGAGGGTGTCATGCAGTTTCATATGGTGTGCATGGCGATTTCTACAGGGCAGATCCCCAATGTTGGATTGCTGGCAGATAGGAGAGTGTATGTATGGAGCAGAATAGAAAATTTTTACAAAGCCTATTGAAGGAAAATTGGAGAAGTATCCTTATTTTGTTGACACTTTCTTTTTTTGCGGGAATTCTGAGTCTGACAGTGCCGTGGTTTATGAAATTTTTTACGGATGATGTAATCCTCGGAGACAGATGGGGGATACTTGGAATCGTGGTAGTAGTTTTCCTGATCATAATCCTACTTAGAGGTGTTGTTGATATGATTTATGAAAGGATTTTGGCATGGGTTAGTAATGAAAAGATTGCGTGTACATTACGGAAGAAGGTTGAAACAATTCTTATTCGGATGGACAGTAAATATCTACATAAAGAAGCATTTGAAATGCAGGAAAAGGATGTTGAAAGTATCTTAATCGGTGATGTCGAATCATTGAAAAATATATTGATGCAGACAATTAAATTTTTTGCAGAATTATTAAAACTGCTGCTATATATTTCTATTCTGTTTATGTATTCCGTTCCAGTCGGGCTGGTAGTAGCCTTACGGATTCCTGTCTATTTTGTTTGCGCAAAGTTGTTCAGCAAGCCGTTAAGCAACAGTAATGAAGAGAATCGTGCGTTGCAGTCGAAGCTGATTCAGCAGATAAAGCGGATATATGAATCGTTACTATCAATTAAGACTTTGCGGCTGGAGCGGGATGTCACAAGGGAAACGGATTCGATGGTGACGGATTTTTGTCGGAATAAGTCGGATATAGCTGTGTTGAATGCCGGCTATCAGGAAATTAATACGGCAATCAATACTTGTGTAAACATTGCTGTATTGGTAATCTGCGGAGGTGAAATTTTAAAAGGCAATCTGACGATAGGAACAATGGTATTGATTTCCAATATACAGTCGAGAACCGTAATGCCGTTATTCTTTTTTAACAATTACTATCTGCAATATAAGAGCTGTTTCCCGGGAATTACAAGGCTGGTGAATTTCCTGAATACTGACATTGAGGAAGAACTGCTTCCGCAAGCGCCGGAGGAGGACTTTAGGAGTATTGAATTAAAGAATCTGGGAATCACATACGATAACGAGAGCTTTGCGATACGTCATGTGAATTTTACCATACATTCAGGAGATAAAATCATTCTGACGGGCGATAATATGTCGGGAAAAAGCACATTGTTAAATGCCATGGCAGGATTAATCCGACCTGATGAAGGAGAAATATTACTTAATGGTAAGAAGGCGGATTATGCAACGCTTCGAAGAAATGTGGTTCTTTTCTTACAGAATCAGAATGCATATTCTTATTTTGGAAATACGGGTTCGGGTGGTGAGATTCAGTTGAAAAACCTGAGCATATTGAAAGATGTAAAGAAATCAGTCATTCTGTTGGATGAGGCGGATGCAAGCATCAATGGGGAAAGAGCTGATGAGATATATGGATATCTGGACAGCCGGCTAACGGTGCTGATTGTGACACATCGAGATACTGACGCAGTTTTGGCAAAATATCCGAACGCGAAAGTTATTTCCATGCAGGAACTGTCTCAGAAGCACCAAAGTGAGCCTGAAGAAAAACATTGGGGAAATATGTCGCCAGAAAAGAAAATCCTTGGCAATCAAATTTAAAAATGTCACAATAGCGTTGAAATAATGCGATTATACTTAAGAAACGGGGTTCGTTTATGAGAATTGAAAAGTACCGGAAGGAAATGATGATCAGGCTTCGCTGGACGAGAGTTCATGCGACGGTTGCAAACGCGCTGAGCACCATAGTCGGGATGCTAGTGCCGTATCTGATTGGTAAGGGGATTGACGGCATATCGGATGCCGGAGCGGAAAAGCTTGGATTGGCAGTGGCGATTATAGCAACGGTTCTGTTTAACTTCCTGCTCAACTGGTATCAGAACTATCAGTGGTTCAAGATGATCTATAACGGGCAGACAGTCCTGCGGGGAGGAATGTTTGGTGGAATTGCGAAAAATTCTTACCAGTTCTGGTGTGGAAAGAAGAGCGGTGATGTCGTCAACCGTCTGATCAATGATGCGGCGCAGTACGCGGAGAGCTGTCTGATCTCTGCTCCGATGCTGATTCTGAATGGGCTGACACTTGTCATTGCGTTTGCGCTCATTTTCCAGTACAGCGTGCCGATCGGCATAGTGATTATGGCGATCTGTCTGGTCTATTTCTTCTCCTACCGGTATATCAATGTAAAATTGCGTAAGTATTCTGGCGAGGAGAGAAAGGGCTATTCGGAGCTGGTACAGACGACAACGCAGTTCTATGAAGGAATCCCGACTATCAGGCTGTTCGGCAGGGTGGAATTTTTTTCGGGGAAATACAGGGAAAAGGTCGATGCCCTTGGGGAGAGGAATATCCGTCTGCAGCTGTGGAAATCGCTGGCGCAGTCCCTGTCGGGGCTGATTATTGATCTGATGCCGGTGGCGGCGGTCGTAATGGGAATGTTTCTTGTTGTGCAGGGGAAATGTTCGGTAGGTGCAATCTTCGGAATTTACGCCTATACCTCTTATCTGGGAGAGCCGATCCGTAATCTGACAGATCTGAACATTATTGTGCAGCAGGGTAAGATCAATGGGGAACGGCTGGAAGAGCTTCTTGCGGAGGAAGAGCTTCCCGTGGAGCAGGTGGACAGCCTGGAGGAGGTTGCGCTGAAAAATATCTGTATCAGCTATGACGGGCAGAATCCGGTACTGAAGAATTTTGACCTGAGTATCCGTAAGGGAGAACGGATTGGCATTGTAGGCGGCTCGGGATGCGGAAAGTCCACACTGACACATGTCCTGACCGGAGAACTGCTTCCCGGGGACGGACAGATATTTGTCAATGGAAGGGAAGCTGATCCTGCGGTGTGCAGAACGCGCATTGCGGTTCTTCCACAGGATATTTTCCTGTATGATGACTCCGTTCTGGAGAATATCCGCTTTGGAAGGGAGCAGACCCTTCCCGGGAAGTACGGCGCTCTGCCCCGGAATTTTCCCCAGCTCTATACCGTGGGACTTCAGGGGCCGGACCTGCTGTTTTATCATAATCCGGTTTTCTCCACCGCCAAGGTCCGGGAGGGCCATCGGCTCCACGCCATGACGGGACAGACCTTTTTTAAGGCGGCCATTGACGCCTACAAGAAGGCCCCCTCGGACGGA
>OIZA01000835.1_pt1 | contig 13150 bp, 10 predicted proteins | sample 1588381 | NCBI WGS metagenome assembly OIZA01 (sample SAMN03283277) | human gut metagenome | biome: human-associated habitat; material: feces | host: Homo sapiens | place: Peru | collected 2012 | reverse complement strand
CAAGGATGTGCTTGCAAAGTGCTACGGCGGCGATATCACCCGAAAGAAAAAGCTGCTCGAGAAGCAGAAGGAAGGCAAGAAGAAGATGCGCAAGCTCGGCAGCGTACAGGTGTCGCCGGAGGCGTTCATGGCTGTGCTCAAGCTTGACGACAACTGATCTTCGGATCGCCGTCCGATAAGGAGGCTTTGATGCTTACAGGATACAATTACGACAGACCGGGGGCGCGTGACAGGATCCTCGGACTGTATTTTCACATACCGTTCTGCCGGAGCAAGTGCGCGTACTGCGACTTTTATTCGTTCGTTCCCGCCGGTGAGGAGATCATGGAGCATTATGTGCAGACGCTGCTCCTCCATATGCAGGATTACAGCGACTGCGCCGCCGACTGCGTCTGCGATACGGTCTATATCGGCGGAGGAACGCCGACCGTGCTCCCGACAGAGCTTCTCGTGAAGCTCATACGCGGTATACGCAAAAACTTCAATCTTTCGGCAAATCCGGAGTTCACGATCGAGGCGAATCCCGCAACTCTCACGCCGGATATGCTGAAAAAGCTGCGCCGTGCGGGGGTGAACCGCCTCAGCATCGGACTTCAGAGCGGCGACAACCGCGAGCTTCGCGCACTGTCGCGCATCCATACGCGTGCCGATTTTGAGCAGTCGTACAGGATGGCGCGTGAAGCGGGCTTTAACAATATCAGCGTAGACCTCATGTTCGGTATCCCGGGAGAAACGATGGATTCTCTCATGCGGAATCTGCGGTACGTCACGCGGCTCGGCGTCGAGCATATCTCGCTCTACAACCTGAAGCTTGAGCCGGGAACGCCCCTGTTCGAGCACAGAAGCGAGCTTGTCCTTCCCGATGAGGATACCGAGGCGGATATGTACCTCAGGGCGGTCGAGTATCTCAATTCGGAGGGATATCCGCAGTACGAGATCAGCAATTTCTCGCTGCCAGGCAGGCAGTCGCGCCACAATCTGAAATACTGGAACTGCTACGAATATCTCGGCTTCGGTCCGGCGGCGCATTCGTATTTCAACGACGTGAGATTCTCGTATACGAGAAATATCGAGGCGTATATCACAGGGGTGGAGAACCCCACCGCCGACGTGTCGATCATCGACCAGTCGGAGGAGATCCCGGCGCGTGAGCGCATCGGCGAATACGTGATGCTCCGTATGAGACTTGCCCGCGGCGTGCGATTCGACGATTTCAGATACCGCTTCGGCGCGGATTTCGAGGAGCTGTACGGACGGAAGCTCCTTCCGTATCTGCGCGGCGGATTTGTCCGCAAGACCGATGGCGGAGTGTGCCTCACGCCGAAGGGAATGTTCGTCTCGAACTATATTCTGTCGGATATACTTGATTTCAGCAATGTCGGCGAGACGATGTTTAACGGAGTGAAATAACTGTGCAGAGAGAAAAAATTGCTGTTGCAATGAGCGGCGGCGTTGACAGCGGAGCTGCGGCGTATCTCCTCGCAAGCGAGGGCTTTGACGTCTGCGGAGTAACGTTTGATATGGCTCACGCGGATGTTCCGGATACCGGCGACGGCTCTGCCGCGGCAGGCGCTGCGGCAATATGCGGCGCACTCGGGGTCAGCCATGCGTCTCTCGCGTGCGGCGATATGTTTTGCCGCTATGTGCGTGAGCCGTTTGCGCAGACGTATATGAACGGTCAGACGCCGAACCCGTGCGTCATGTGCAATATTCATGTGAAATTCCCGTGCCTCCTTGATTTTGCCGACAGCGTTGGCGCACGCCTTGCGGCAACGGGGCATTACGCCCGGATCGGCGAGTCCGGCGGCACGTATTACGTCAGACGTGCGGCGGATACGCGCAAGGATCAGAGCTATATGCTGTGGGGGCTTGATCCGGCGACGCTCAGCCGCGTGCGCTTCCCGCTCGGCGAGCTGACAAAGCCGCAGATACGCGAGATCGCGGCGAGCGCAGGGCTTCCGTGCGCATCAACGCCGGACAGCCAGGATATATGCTTCATCCCCGACGGGGATTTTCGCGGGTATCTTGACCGTGCACTCGGCGAATCCCCGCGCGGGAGCTTTATCGACGCGGACGGGAACATTCTCGGAAGCCACATAGGCCAGCGCAACTTTACGATCGGGCAGAGCCGCGGACTCGGTATCGCGCTCGGTCGGCGAATGTACGTCCTGCGGCGTGATGCCGCAAAAAATGAGGTCACGCTCGGCGACGAGACGGAGCTGTTTCGCCGCGAGGTGCGCGCTGCGGGGATTCGGCTGAACTGGGATTTCCCTGCGGGAACGCGCTTTTCGGTGAAGATCAGATATTCTCAGGCGATGTACACGGCGTCCGTCACCCAAACGGGCGAGGACGAGATCACGGCGGTGTTTGACGAGCCGGTCAGAGCACCTGCGCCGGGACAGTCGATGGTGCTGTACGACGGCGATACGCTTGTCGGCGGCGGAATAATTGCATAACGGACTCCGGAGGTGTCATGGAAAACATATATACAAGAACGCGGATGCTCGTCGGGGACGACGGGATCGAGCGGCTCGCGGCGGCGAGCGTTGCTGTGTTCGGACTCGGCGGGGTCGGATCGTATGCGCTCGAGGCGCTCGCACGTGCGGGTGTCGGACGGCTTATTCTCGTTGACGGGGATGTTGTCGCTCCGTCAAACGTGAACCGTCAGCTCATCGCAACGGAAAGCACCGTCGGTATGCGCAAAACTGATGTTGCGGCGGCGCGTGTGCGCGAGATCAACCCGTCGGCAAAGGTCGAGACATATGACCTGTTCTATTCTGCTGAGACTGCGGACGAGGTGCCGCTGTCCGGCGTCGATTTCGCGGTTGACGCGATCGATACGGTGAAGTCAAAGCTTGAGATAATAAAGAGATGCGACGCGCTCGGCGTCGGACTTATTTCGTGCATGGGTACGGGAAATAAGCTTGACCCGACGCGGCTCGAGATCGCCGATATCTACAAAACATCGGTGTGTCCGCTTGCGCGGGAGATGCGCAGGCTTTGCCGGCGCGAGGGGATCGCGGCGCTGAAGGTGCTGTACTCAAAGGAGGAGCCGCGCCGCCCGATCGTATCCGATGCACAAGGTAGCGAAGGCGAGTCCGACGCGGCTCTGCCGCAGATATCGAAGCGCTGCCCGCCGGGCAGTATTTCGTTCGTGCCGTCGGTCGCCGGACTGATCATTGCCGGAGAGATCATACGCACGATCACGGGCGTTTGACCGGAAACGGCGCTCGGTTCTATAAATAAAAAATCTGTATGCCATGCATACAGATTTTTTGATATGTTTATACGTCCGTTTACTCTCTGCCTTCGACTATCTGAACCTTGATTATGTTTGTCGAGCCGGAGGTGTTGAGCGGGACGCCGGCGGTTATGACTACGCAGTCGCCGGGCGATACGAGGTCGATCTGCTTTGCGCAGTCGATCGCGTGACGGAACAGGCTGTCCGTGTCGCTCTGACATTTGGAGAGCACGGGGAAAACACCCCACGAGAGCGAGAGCTGGTGGAACGTTTTCTCCTCGGGGGTCGCCGCAATAATGAACTGCGACGGACGGTATTTTGAGACCCTGCGTGCGGTGTGACCGGATTTCGTCACCGCAATGATCGCCTTTGCCGAGAGATCGCGGGCAGTCGTGCAGGCAGCGTCGCACAGCGCGTTCGTGGTGTCGTTCTCGTCGTTTTCGTGGATCAGTCCGCGATATGCGCCAAGCTCGATCGCGTCAAGCTCCGCCTGCTCGGCAATGGTCGCCATAACGCGCACTACGAGTGCCGGATGATCTCCCATCGCGGTCTCGCCGGACAGCATGACTGCGGACGTCCCGTCAAATACGGCGTTCGCAACGTCGGTGATCTCGGCTCTCGTCGGTGTCGTGCTGTGGATCATTGATTCAAGCATCTGCGTCGCACAGATGACCATTTTTCCCGCGAGGTAGCATTTGCGGATGAAGCGCTTCTGGATCCCCGGGAGCTTTTCGTATTCGACCTCAACTCCCATGTCGCCGCGCGCGACCATTATTCCGTCGGAATAGTGCAGTATCTCGTCAAAATTGTTTACGCCCTGGATATTCTCAATCTTTGCGATGATCTTGATGTCGTGACCGCCGTTGTAGTCGAGAAATTTGCGCATCGCGATCACGTCGTCCTTGCTGCGCACAAACGACGCCGATACAAAATCGACCTTTTCCTCGATGCCGAACAGGAGGTCAGCCTCGTCGCTCGGACTGAGATACGGCATATCGAGCGCCACGTTCGGTACGTTCACGCCCTTATGCGTGCTGATGTGACCGCCGTCGATCACACGACATACAATATTTTCGTCATCGGTCGATACGACTTCAAGACTGATGCGTCCGTCGTCAATGAGAAGATGGTCGCCGCGAGTGAGCTGGCGCGGCAGATCCTTGTATGTTATAGATGCCTCGTGTGAGTTTCCGACAACATCGCGGGTCGTGAATGTGAAATCCTGCCCGCTTTTCAGTACAACGCCGTCCTCAACCTTGCCGAGACGGATCTCCGGTCCCTTCGTGTCGAGCATTACGGCGGCAGGCAGCTTCAGCTTGTCGCGGACCGAGCGGAACAGGGCAATGTTCTTGCGGTGCTCCTCGTGAGTTCCGTGCGAAAAGTTCAGCCTTGCAACATTCATGCCCGCGCGAAGCATTTTGGCAAGCGTTTTTTCGTTTGTGCTTGTGGGGCCGAGCGTGCAGATGATCTTTGTTCTTCTCATTTTTTATATACGACCTTTCCGATGAAATCAGCAGATAGCGGGAATAAAAAACTTCCCCCTCATTTTATATTATACCTCAATTTTGCCGCAGGCGCAAGAGAGCGTGCCATATTTTCCGATAATGCACAAAAAATTGCTGTCCTGTATTTACATAATAACGTATGTGTGATAAAATTACATATGTATAATATTTTTTAGGCGGAGGATCTGTGATGGTTGAAGAAAAAGTCCGAGATACGGAAATGCCCGCAAAAAAGAAGAAAAGGGAGAAGGAGTTCCGCCGTGTGCGCACCGCTTCTCCGATGCTCGTGATCACTTCATATATAATGAAAACGCGCATCGGCTCGCAGAATATGATAGCCGATAAGCTGAAAATAGACAATGTTGATAAATACATAAAGGAAAAGCAGGCGGAGGGGTACAAAAACATAAGCTATATGCACGTGCTTATCGCCGCGTATATCAGAACCGTGTCGCAGCGCCCCGCACTCAACCGGTTTATTCGCGGACAGCGGATATATACCCGCAGAAATGTCGAGATCTCGCTTACGATAAAGAAGCAGATGGATCTCGAATCCCCGGATACGGTGGTCAAGGTGATACTTCCGCCCGACGCGACCGCGGTCGATGTGTATGAGAAGCTCAATCAGGTGGTAACGGACTACCGCGAAAGCCCCGGCGGGGATTTTGACAATACCGCAAAGGTGCTGAGCTATATTCCGGGACTTGTCCTGAAGCTTTCGATATGGTTCCTCAATCTGCTCGACTATTTCGGCCTGCTGCCGTCGTTCCTGACCGGAGTCAGCCCGTTCCACTGCTCGTTCTTCATAACGTCAATGGGCTCGCTCGGCATCCCCGCGATCTATCATCACCTGTACGACTTCGGCACCTGTCCCGTGTTCTGCTCGTTCGGCACAAAGAAGCGCGAGTACAGTCTGTCGGACGACGGTACGGTGCATAAGGACAAATATATAGATGTTACTTTCGTCATCGACGAGCGTATCTGCGACGGATACTACTATGCGTCGTCGCTGAAAATGATAAAATCGCTTATCAAAAACCCGTGGCAGCTTGACGTGCCGCCGGAGCAGATCGTAAGCGACATCCCGTAAGTGATGATTTTTGGTAAAATCATCACAAAAATGCCGCTTGGGACTTGCACTTTTGAATGATTTGTGATATTATATGTGCAGATAGGTGAGCTTCACCGTAAATAATTTAAGGAGAATCCAAAATGAAAAAACTGATTTCCGGTATTTTGTCTGCGGCAATGGTTGCGGGCATGGCACTGGTAGGCGCGGGCGCAGCCGATGAGAACAATAAAGCCCTTAAGTTTGATGATACCGTGCTGTCCGAGGGCGGTGCTGCAAACGGATATATGTCACTTGACACCGGCGATAAGGACAACAGCCTCTTCTCAGAGGGTGGAATGACGCTGGAGTTTGATTTTACAATGGGTCATACCGCTCCGTGTATTCACCCGTTCGACGCAACTCTTTACCATACGCCTAAGCTCAACATAACTGTCGGCAGCAACGGCGACGGCGAGTTCAAGTATTTCGGCTACAACGCCGAGGGCGGCTACTTCTACCTCGCAAACTCCAAGATGTCTCCGAACGTAACCGAGGGCTCTTCCGACTGGAAGGACGTTGATATCAACAGCGCACGCGGCGACGGACTCGGATATCTTGTAAAATCCGCAGCCGGACTTGTAATCCCCGGCGAGACCTACAAGGTCGCTTTTGAGCTTAAGGGTGAGTCTGAATTCACCGCTTACCTCAACGGCGAGAAGATCATTGATTTCGATATGTACGACGACATGATCTCCCCGATGTTCTTCGACTACACCATGGTACTGTTCTACGCAAGACACATCTGTTGCTACATCGATAACCTCGCACTCTACAAAGAGGGTGTGTACAATCCCGCTACCGGCGAGGGACGCGATCAGAGCTTCGGCTTCTGCGGCTTCGACAATACTTACTTTGAGAATGAGGAGCAGACAAAAAAAGACGGCACGACCGAGACCGTAACGGTCGTTAAGAACGCCGATATAATCAACCAGATCATGGATCCCAGAGCGTTTGCGTTTGTTGATCCCGCGCTTGAGATCTACGGCCAGAAGCTGAACACCGCAGAAGAGGGTGTTGCTGCTCTTTCCTTCGAGAAAGAGATCGTTTCCAAGTCCGGAAGAACGTTTGAGGCTGACCTCGCAGTTTCCTCGAACCCCGGTTTCAGAAACATTGAGCTGTACCTGCTCCAGGATCCGCTGATCACTGTTGAGAGCGTCACGGGAGCGAACGGCCTTACCGCTTCATATGATGATGAAGAGGGTAAGCTTACGATCACGACTCCCATCGACTATACCGCTGACGGCGTAATCGCTACCATTACTTATAAGATGGCAGGCGCCAAGAAGGTTTCGAACGATGATACGAATCTCAGCGTTCAGGACTTCTCGTATGGCTTCGGCGCCGACGTGAATGACTACAAGTTCGTCGGTTCCGACGGAGCAAACAAGGATATCGCGATCTGCAACTCCTCCACAAAGGTCTTCAACTATTCCGTCGGTGACCTTAACGGTGACGGTAGGTATGATATTAACGATGCAATCACTATCCTTAAGATTGTTGCCAAGTGGGATCTTCCTGATGTATTCAGAGAGGCCGGCGACGTTAACGGTGACGGTCGTACAAATCTGATGGATGCTCAGCATTATCTCAAGGCTGTTGCCGGTTGGAAGGGCTTCAGCGTCGGTACAATTGTCAACTGATACAAAACCGGAATTCAAGTGTGAAAAAAATATAAACATACGGTATTGCAATTGTTATGACGTTGTGATATAATGTCATCACTGAAACCATATTCGCCGCATACAGCGGCAATAAAAGGAGGATCACGCAGATGAAAAAATTCATCGCAGTGCTTATGTCGGTGATGATGCTCGCGTCTGTTGCCATTGTAAGCACATCTGCTGCCGGAGAGATCCTGTTTACAGATGATTTCTCTGACGGATTTACTAACACAAACAACTGGATCCTTGAGGGCAATTTGTTCTTCTCCGATGATTCAGAGCCCGGAAACCTTTGCGTCAGCGCATACAGGGACGGCGTAATCTCTCAGATGGAGTATCGCTACGATTACAGCCCGTCTCCGAGACTGTACGCTGCCAACTCTGCGTCCATCAAGATCAAGGTCCGCGACTTTGATGCAGAGGGTGATCACAGAGCAGGCTTCTGGTGGAGAGATAATTTCCTCTATGTTGCTGAGTCTGACGGCGGTACGCCCGGTGATCATGTTGACGGTAACATTTACAATGTCCTCGTGAACGCTGATAAGCAGACCGTTGAGATTTACAGCTCCGCAAGCGAAGGCGATCCCGTGGCTTCGTCCGCGCCGATCTCCGATATCGAAGTCGGCGGCGATTGGGTCGTTCTCGGTATGAGAATCGTTCCCGGCAAGATCACCGGTTACCTCAACGGCGAGAAGGTCGTTGAGTACAGTGACTCCACGCTCGCTGCAAATATGTCTTCGCCGATCCTTCTGCAGAACAACAACTGCTACGTATCGTTTGACGATCTCGTTATTGCAACTGCTGACTACGACCTGTTCGGCGACCTCGCCGACGGCGGAAATGACAACCCCGATCCCGCAGTCACCAGCGGCGATAACAATAAAGGTAACGGCGGCAACAATGGAAACAACGGCAATAACGGCGGAAATTCCAACAACAATACTCCCGCAGCAACATCCGTTGTTGAGGAGGTCATCACCAATGACAAGGGTGAGACCGAGATCGTAACAAAGGTGGTCGAGGTTACGGCCGAGACCAACAAGAACAACTCCGGTGTGAACTCCAGCACCAAGACCGGCGACGCTGCGTTTATCGTTGCGGCAGCAATGGTCATCGCGCTCGGAACCGCACTCGTTGTTAAAAAAGTTAACGTAAAATAATCGCGCAGTCCCTTATTTTCACAGCATATCCAATTAAAAATTCAAGTTTTTTGCCGAAAATGCGAAAAAGTACTTGATATTTTGACCCGACTGTGATAGAATACACTTGTCCAATACGCCGAGGTCATTACGGCGTTGGGAAAATATATGTACATATAAGGAGAAAAAACATGAAGAAAATTGTTTCTTTGCTTTGCGCTGTGCTTATGATCGCAAGCATTGCTTGCCTCAGCGCATTCGCAGCTGACCCGGTGGTGACTGTTGCTGCAGTCCCTCATGATGTCAACGTCGGTGATACTGAGCTTGTCGTTGATTACGTTGTTACCGCACCTGAAGGAACCGTTGTTGCTGGTATGGAAGTTCTTTTCAAGTATGACAGCTCTGTCATGGTTCTTGCTAAGAAAACTAAGACTATCGGTTACGGAATCTTCAGCCAGAACATTACCGACAACCCCTTCAAGCTTGCTTGGGGCGGCGTTGATGCTGAGGACCAGATTGCTGGTACCGGCGAGGGCTACGTTATGACTACTCTTACCTTTACGCTTGCTGCTCCCGCAACCGAGGGCACTGAGTACAAGGTAGACCTTGAGCTTATCGCTCTTAGCGATCTCTATTCTGCAGATCTTCTTCCCAATGCTGTTGTAAAGAACGGAAGCATAGTTGCTGCAGTTCCTACCACTGATCCTGTAACCACTGAGCCGGCTCCTACCGAGACCGCTACCGAGGCTCCTGCTACCTCTGCAACCGAGGCTCCTGCAGTAACCACTAAGGCTCCTGCTACCGAGGCTCCTGCTACCACTACTACTGAGGCTCCCGCAACCACCAAGGCTCCCGATAAGGCTAGCCAGACCGGCGACATGATGTTCGTTGTTGTTGCAGTTATGGTTGTTGCTCTCGGCGCAGCTGTAGTTGTTAAGAAGGTTAACGTTAAATAATTAACCCTCAACACGATTTGAAAAAGCGCTTCTTCGGAAGCGCTTTTTTGCTCGTAGTATGACAAAACAGAAAAATCTCTAACAGAAAAGCAGGAAAATTGGTACTAAAAACCTGCTATATAACTAAAATTTTTATTCAAAACTCTTGCAATTGTGTGAGCAATGTGATAGAATATGTATACAAAATGTGGCGTGGGCCATAATTCCATAAAGGAGAAACACAAATGAAGAAAATTCTTTCGATTCTGCTTGTCGCAGTTATGCTCGTAAGTGCTGTCTGCGTAAGCGTCTCCGCTGAGGGATATTACCTCCAGGAGAGATTTGCTAACAATGGTGCAACCTTCGATAACAACTTTATCGCAGGTGCAACATGGATTACTGATGACGGTTACCTCATCGGTTACAGCGATGCTCGTACTTTCATGTCCAGATATGATGACTCTGACGGTGTCTTTAACAATACTATGCTTACTTGGCTTGAGTATGATGTTGAGATTCAGGTTTATGCAGATGCTGACGAGAACGCCGGCGATTCCAGAGACTATTCTCTTGCTTACTGCAACGATAACCTTGTTGTTGCAGGTATTGAAGAGGACAGATCCTTCATTTCCTTCGGTTACGACTTTGTAAACGGTGAGTTCTATCTGTCTAAGGTTCTCGGCGGCGGCAATGAGGAAGATCAGCTCGTTGCTCGTGTTGCTAAGGAGATCAAGGGTGACGAGTTCAATAAGCTCGGTATGACCGTTACCCGCGGCAGAATCCGTGGTTACTTCAACGGTGAGCTCATAATCGACTTCGTTGATACCGCTGATACATACAGAATCGCTAAGGAAATCAACTCTCCTTTCCTCTTCTGGAATACCAGCAACTTCTTCCAGGTATCTTCTGTTGACGTTGCTTCTCCTGAGTACATCTATCCCGCAGGTCTGACTCCTGTTGATCCGCCTGCAACCACCGATGGTGGAAACAATGGCGGAAACGATCCTGCTAACCCCGGAAACGATCCTGCTAACACCACCAACTCCGGTAATAACAACAATCCTCCGGCAACTTCCGTTGTTACATCGGTTGTAACCAACGATAAGGGTGAGACTGAAATCGTAACCAAGGTCGTTGAGGTTCCCGCAGACACCAACAAGAACGGTTCTTCCGTTAACAACAGCACCAAGACCGGCGACGCTGCTATCATCGTTGCTGTAGCTATGGTCGTTGCTCTCGGCACCGCTATTGTTGTAAAGAAAGTTAACGTTAAGTAATTAACCTTTAACTAATAAGGAGTCGTGTTTACGCACGGCTCCTTTTCTCTTGCGATTTTTTCGAAGTTGTGATAGAATATATTAAAATCGGAGGTGTAAGTATGACATCGTGCGTAAGAGATTTTTTTGATTTTATTAAGAGTTCGCCAAGCCCATATCACACGGCTGAGTCCGCTTGCTGCATTCTTGCGGATAACGGATATACGGAGCTTTTCGAGGATAACGAGTTTGATATCAAACCCGGAGGGAAGTATTATTGTAGACGAGGCGGCTCGGCAGTGATAGCGTTCCGCGTCCCTACGTGCAAAATTGAAGGATTCGGAATTACTGCGTCCCACGGCGATTCACCGGCGCTGCGTCTGCGCAGCTCGGACGGATGGTCCTCGGACGGATATTTTCATGTCGCCGCCGAGCGCTATGGCGGTATGTATTATTCCTCATGGCTCGACCGACCGCTCGAGCTGTGCGGCCGCGCAATTGTGCGTGAGGGGGGCGAGTACCGACTCCGCCTGTTCCGCTCCGGCAAGGGGATGTGCGTGATCCCGTCGGTCGCGATCCACCTTAATTCCAAGGCGAATAAGGAGCAGACGCTCAACCCCGCCGTCGATCTCGTGCCGATAATCGATACAGGTGACGTTGCCGTGACCGTGCGATCCGAGATAGCGAGACTGCTCGACGTGCCGGAGGAGCAGATCGTCTCGACCGATGGAGTTCTGAGCATTCCAGCCGAGCCGGAGCTGATCGGCGCAAGAGAGAGCTTGATAGTCTCGCCGCGCCTCGATGATCTGATGTGCGCGTACACAATGCTCGCCGGATTCGTTCGATCGGGCGCACACGAGAGCACAGGAACCGTGCCGGTCTACGTTCTCTATGACGGTGAGGAGATCGGCAGCTCGATCCGCGAGGGCGCGGAGTCCGACCTGCTGCCGTCGCTTCTCAGACGGATCATCGCGGCAGTCCCCGGTACTCCGGATCTCGCGCAGATGATGAATTCGAGCATAGTGATTTCAGCCGATAATGCACACGCTGTCCACCCGAATCATCCCGAGTTTTCGGATAAGACTGCGGCACCGCACCTCAACGGCGGAGTTACGCTGAAGCACAGCGCCCGCCGCAGCTACACGACGGACGGGCTCAGCGGGGCGATCGTTCAGGAGATCTGCGCACGCGCGGGAGTGCCCATGCAGCACTACGAGAACCGCGGCGACCTTGTCGGCGGATCGACCCTCGGCGCTATCGCAATGTCGAAGCTTCCGTGCCTGTTTGCCGATATCGGTGCGTCGCAGCTCGCAATGCATTCGGCAGTAGAAACAGCCGGCGCGGATGACGTTGAGTATCTCGTGAGATTTGCCGAAGCATTTTACGCGAGCACGATCGCGTACCACGGCGACGTGCTGAAGATTGGCGGACAAATATGAAGCACAGCCACGTATTTATGCGCTTCCCCGGCGGCAGATACAAGGCGGTCTCGTTTACATTCGACGACGGAAGCGAGCAGGATGAGTGGGTCGTAGGACTCCTGCGCCGACTCGGGCTGAAGGGAACGTTCAACCTTAATATGGGTCTGCTTCCCCCGGATGACGGATTCGATTTCTCGACGCTCGACCCGGCGGTGTTCCCGGCGAGGGATTATTGCCAGCGCCGTCTCAGCCTACGCCGTATTTGCGAGCTGTTTGCCGACAGCGGTATGGAGGTTGCCTCACACGGCTATCTTCACGCCGAGCTGACGCGTCTCGACGATGAGGGAGTGCTGTGGGAGGTCCTGCGCGACCGCGCCGAGCTTGAACGCATTACGGGAGAGAGCGTGCGCGGATTCGCATACCCGCAGGGCGCGTATAACGAGCATATCGCAAATATCCTGCGCAGCGCAGGGATAGAGTATGCCCGCACGGCGGAGATGTCGGGATCGTTTGCGCTGCCGCACGACCTGATGCAGTGGCGTCCTACCTGCCACTATGCGTCGGAGGACGCGATGGCGCTTGCAGAGAAATTCCGCGCCGCTGCCCCCGACAGCGGAATCTATATGCCGGGAGCCGAGGCGAAGCTTTTCACTGTGTTCGGTCATTCGTACGAGCTTGAGTATAACAAAAACTACGACAAGCTGGAGCAGCTTGCGGATGCGCTTGCCCACATGGAGGATACATGGTACTGCACTTTCATCGAGTACAGCCGCTATGCGCGCGCATTTGCGTCGCTCGACTACGATCTCTCGCGCACGCACGTCCGCAACGGTTCCGCGATGTCTGTCTGGATATTTGCAAACGGCAGGGTGAGCGAGATC
>OIZA01000834.1_pt1 | contig 13171 bp, 15 predicted proteins | sample 1588381 | NCBI WGS metagenome assembly OIZA01 (sample SAMN03283277) | human gut metagenome | biome: human-associated habitat; material: feces | host: Homo sapiens | place: Peru | collected 2012 | reverse complement strand
AGGGGCTGACCAAGCTCTATGACTTTGAGCTCATGGAGGGCGGCAACCATATCGCCGGTTGGCTCGTCGACGGCGCAGAGGCCGCGGCGTTCAACGACCGCCTGACCGAGTATTCCGCCAACGTCGGCAAGAAGTACGCTGACCTCAAGGGCGTGCCCATGGTCTTCGCCGTCGGCGACGGCAACCACTCTCTGGCGACTGCAAAGTCCTGCTACGAGGAGCTTAAGGCCAACCATCCCGGCGAGGATCTGAGCAACCATCCCGCGCGCTTTGCGCTGGTCGAGCTGGAGAACATTCATGACGAGGCACAGGTCTTTGAGCCCATCCACCGTGTTGTGACCAAGTGCGACCCGAAGGCGCTGCTCGCAGCGCTGAAGAACGAGGCCTGCGCAGAGGGCGGCTTCGAGGTCAAGTGGTACATCGGCACCGAGTCCGGCACCGTCAGCCTCGACAAGGCCAAGAGCCAGCTCGCGGTCGGCGTGCTGCAGGGCTTCCTTGATAGCTACCTGAAGGAGCACGAGGGCGAGGTCGACTACATCCATGACGACGACGCGCTCATCGACCTTGCCAAGCAGGATAACGCCATCGGCTTCCTGCTGCCGGCCATGGAAAAGAGCCAGCTGTTCCGCGGCGTCATTGCCGACGGCATCCTGCCGCGCAAGACCTTCTCCATGGGTCACAGCCGTGAAAAGCGCTACTATCTCGAGGGCAGAAAGATCAAATGATCCTGACCGAAAGCGCCTTTGCAAAGCTCAATCTGACGCTCGATGTGCTCGACCGCCGCGCGGACGGGTATCATGACCTGCGTTCCATTATGCAGACGGTCTCCGTCCGCGACGACATCACGCTGGAGCTGGACACGCATGCACCGTGGCAGCTGGAATGCGACGCCGAGGGCGTCCCGACGGACGGAACGAACCTTGCGTGGCGCGCGGCGGAGCTGTACCTCCAAGCGCTGCACAAGTCCGTCGACGGGCTGACCATCCGCATCACCAAGCGCATTCCGTCCGAGGCCGGTATGGCGGGCGGAAGCACAGATGCCGCCGCCACCATGAAAGGCATGAATAATCTCTTCGGACTCGGCTTATCCGTTCCCGAACTGATGGATTTATCCGTCCGGATCGGCGCAGACGTACCCTACTGCATTCTCGGCGGTACAGCGCTCGCTGAGGGCATCGGTGAAAAACTGACCTCCCTTCCTGCTGCTCCCACATGCCATGTGCTGATTGCGAAGCCGGACATCAACGTCTCAACCAAATATGTCTACGAGCATCTGGACAGCGCCGGCATCCAGCACCATCCCGACATCGACGGAATGGTTTCCGCGATCCGTGCCGGAAGTCTGCCGGGCATTCTGGAACGGCTGGAAAATGTTCTCGAAGCCGTGACCATCCCGCTTTACCCTGTCATTGCCGACCTGAAAAAGCGAATGCTGGAGCTCGGCGCGGCCGGCAGCCTCATGAGTGGCAGCGGCCCCACCGTATTCGGTATTTTCACCGACAGGGAAAAAGCATCGGACGCATATGAACAGTTACTTTCAGAAAATATTGCAAAGCAAATTTTCCTAACCACACTTCCCTAACGTGAAAGGGCACAAACTATGCAGGATTACTTAAATACGAATTTAAATGAATTCCTACCGCTGCGCGACGTCGTGTTCAATACGCTGCGCCAGGCGATCCTCACCGGCGAGTTAAAGCCCGGGGAGCGTCTCATGGAAATTCATCTTGCCAATAAACTCGGTGTCAGCCGCACCCCCATACGCGAGGCCATTCATAAGCTGGAGCTGGAAGGACTTGTCACGATGATTCCGCGCCGCGGCGCTGAGGTCTCACAGATCACCGAAAAGAATATGCAGGACGTTCTGGAAGTACGCCGGGCACTGGATGCGCTCTGCGCCGAACTTGCCTGCGACCGTATCACCGACGAAGAGCTTGAAAATCTGAAAAAGGCGTGCGATGCCTTCGAGACTGCGGTTCACACCCATGACACGAAGCAGATCGCCCAGGCTGACGTTGCCCTTCACGACATCATTGTCTGCGCTACCGGCAACCAGCGGCTGATCCAGCTCGTCAACAACCTCTCGGAGCAGATGTACCGCTATCGTTTTGAGTACATTAAGGACGCAAGTCAGCATGAAACGCTCATTGCAGAGCATAGAATAATCTATCAGAGTATTGTAGCCAAGGATAAGGCTACCGCTGCTGCTGCCGCGCGGACGCACATCGACAATCAGGAAAAAGCGATCATCCGGCAGATTCGCCTTGACAGGCAGATCAACAAAAAGTAAAGTGGTATAGATCCAAAAACTTCGGCAATAATCTCCTTAAAGGAAGTGAGGTTATCGCATGAAGAATAAGAAATTAGGAATTCGCATTATAACAGCAATGTGTGCTGCGCTTGGCTGGTGGGGTCTGCTCTACCCGGAACTTACCCTGACACCGGAAACCGTGCGTATTATAATAGAGGATGCGTCCGGACAGGAAATTTCCCTCGACCGGAACAAAGGTCTCGATGACAGCTTCTATCTTGAGCTTCTGGAAGCCGATTCCGGCAGCATCCGCTTCCGCAGCAGGATTCTCACAGAGCTGAATGCTTTTTGGGAGGCTTTTTCATGGGACAGATCAACAAAGAACTGATGCGCAGGGATGCGCCGATCGGTGTGTTTGACTCCGGCGTCGGCGGTCTTACCGTGGTCCGCGAGATCATGCGCCAGATTCCCAACGAGAAGATCATCTATTTCGGAGACACTGCCCGCGTTCCCTATGGCAGTAAATCTCAGGACACTGTCATACGTTTTTCTGAGCAGATTGTGCGCTTTCTGCGCACCTTTGATGTAAAGACAATCGTTGTTGCCTGCAATACGGCAAGCGCCTATGCCCTCGACACCCTCGAGCAGGATATTGACATTCCGATCATCGGCGTTGTCAAGCCCGGTGCGAAGGCAGCGACCGAGGTGACGCGCAATGGCAAGATCGGTGTCATCGCAACCGAGGCGACGATCAACAGTAATATTTATACGAAATACATAACAGAGCTGAACCGGAATTGCACCATTTACGGCAAAGCATGTCCTCTCTTTGTCCCCCTTGTCGAGGAAGGGCTGTGGCAGGATCCCGTGACCGACGAAATCGCCCGCCGCTATCTCGCGGAGCTGATTGACATCGACATCGACACCCTGATCTTAGGCTGCACTCACTACCCGCTGATCCGCACCGCGCTCGGCAGGATTATGGGCAGTCAGGTATCTCTGGTGAATCCTGCATATGAGACGGCGATCGAATTAAAACAGATGCTGGCAGAGATGGATATGCTCAACGACGAGGCTCCGGGGCTGGGCCGCAACCAATATCAGTTCTACGTCAGCGATAAGGCTGAAAAATTTGTCCGCTTTGCAAACTCTATTATCAAGTACGGCATTTTGTCTGCCAAAGCGGTAAACATCGAGGAATACTAATCTTGGATAAAAATATCAGCATCACTGTGTCCGGCACACAGCTTAACGAAAACGGTCAGAAGCTTCTGACGGAGGTTGCCGCCGAGGGACAATATTTCGAGCGCGGCGGTTGCCGCTACATACTCTATGACGAAACCGACCCTGAAACCCTGCTCGTCACAGGCAATACTTTAAAATTCAAGGATCATATGCTGGAGCTGTCACGCAGAGGAAACATCACCTCCCGCATGGTGTTTGAAACAGACAAGACACACCGGACAAGCTACACCACTGCATACGGAACGCTGATACTCGACATTTCCACCGAGGTAATGAGTGAGCTCTGGTCGGAGAGCGGCGCGACCATCCATATCCGTTACCAGATTCTTGCGGAAGGCTCTCTCCTCTCGGAAAATGAACTGAAAATAAAATTCCGTAATCTTCCGGCAACGGACTAAACTTTTTCCTGTATCTTCCGAAATACCTTATAGAGATCATGGATGATGCACCCGTTTTTCGGGTAGAAAATGGCGTGAATACGCCGGAAAGAGGGATAATATGAGCGTAAACGGAATTACATCAGCTACCCAGACTACCGCAGCGTACAAATACACTGCTGAGAACACAAAGGCCGCTGAAAAAGAAACCACAAAGGCAGAAAACACTGCTGCTGAGACCGGGGTTGTTTATGAGCGCTCCTCAGAGGCTTCCGCTGCTTCTGCAAAGAAGACTTACAAGCCCGATACCAACCTGATCAACAAGCTGAAGGCTGATGCCGATGCGCGTACAGCTCAGCTCAGAAGTCTGGTTGAAAAGATGATGTCCGGTCAGACGAATGCCTACGGCAAGGCAAATGACATCTGGCAGTTCCTGCGAGAAGGCAAGTTCACTGTTGACCCGGCTACAAAGGCTCAGGCACAGGCTGACATTGCCGAGGATGGCTACTGGGGCGTAAAGCAGACCTCGCAGAGAATCCTCGACTTCGCTACTGCTCTGACAGGCGGCGATCCTTCCCAGATCGAGAAGATGCGCAACGCTTTCAAAAAGGGCTATGAGCAGGCTGAGAAGACATGGGGCGGTAAGCTTCCCGATATTTCCCAGCAGACCTACGATGCCGTGATGAAGGGCTTCGATGATATGGCTGCCGCTGCAAACAAGGCAAGCACAGAAGTAACAGAATAAAAAGCTTCCCCGGTTTCTTACAAACCGGGGATTTTTTTAGCCATTATTACTTTTTACAATCAGCAGCTTCTGACCTGACTTTACCTCATCGCTCTCCATACCGTTCATTTTCTTCAGGGAATCCACAGAGACATAATATTTCTTGCCAATATTCCACAGATTATCCCCATCTTTCACCATGTACACAACCATTCCGGGCAGATTGTTCATCTTTGCCGCGTCGAGGGGCGCAACCGTCACGTCACTGATCAGTGCGACAGGCATTGTCTTAAATACTACCGTGGAAAAGCTCAGCACAGCCTTTACATCCATCTCCTCTCCGTCCAGCATGGTCGCCTGCAGCTGTTCCACCTCCGCCCGCACGGTGTCGCTGTCCTCCGGCGCGATATCAGGGACTTCAATTGTATACTGGAAAGGTATCTGCGCCTGCGTGCATCCGTAGGGATTATCGTCCTGTCCCGTAATATACAGCAGTTTCACGTTCAGGCTGCCCTGAAGCAGGATTCCATTCTCCACGACGCTCTGCTGATCTACCGTGACATTACCCTTGCTATGCAGCAGCTGGAGCACATTTCCTGTCTTTACCCGCACATGATCCGCAACCTTTGTCTTTCCCGTGACTCTGGACAGCAGTCTGCGCAGCTCCGCTTTATGTGACACCGTCTCGATCTCATCCGATACACCGTAGATGTCGGAAATAATGTCCAGCTTTTCCTCCTCATAAATACGAATCAGGAAATCAAGCACCGCCTCCAGTCCGATACACCTCTCCTCGCCGTCAAGATCCGGCCGCACGGCAAGCTCCTTCTGTCCCATCCTGTAGCGGATGTCCGGCAGCATTCCCTCCCTACATCCATGACAGTCCAGCGCTCCGGTAAATGGCACTGTCGTCTCAAAGGAGCGGATCGGGTGCTCCTCCCCCTCGCCTTCATACAGGATGAAAACATGCAGGTCTCCCGACAGGCTTATTTTCTCGTCCATGACCTTAAATTCCACATCTCCCAGTGTGATATCATCCCACAGGATCTGGAAAATGTTCGGGTAATTGGACGGCAGTGTCACTTCCTCCTTCATGCGAAAAATATCATTTTTGCAGATGGCGATCTGCGCAAGCTCCATCGGCATCTTGCGGTATTCTGTCCTCTCCTCGCCATGCAGGGCGACAGGCGCCTCCTCGTCATAAAGCTCTTCCACTCTGGCAGAAAGCGTGACAAGCGACTGCAGGTTCAGTTTTCTGGAATTAATCATGCCGACTGTCAGATCCTCAACCTCCGTATCGACGGTAACATTGTCCGTCGGAACGGCTCCCCGCAGGTTGATCTTCTCATCGAAGGGCAGTCTTCCCTCAAGAACAACAAGGCTGCTGCCTTCCTCCAGCGTATGATAAAGTACCACATACGCCAGATAGCCCCTGACATTCACGGAGTCCGTTCCCGGCTTGATCTCCTCGACAACAAGCTCTCCCTTCTCGAGATTCAGCGTGTTCACATCCGGCTTCGTGTCGGGAATGTTCATATCATCATCTAACGTGAACTGCGTGACCGCTTCCGTTTTAATGCGGTCCATATGTATGTTTCTCTTTATCAGCTCCACAAAAATACCTCCACATATATACTGGTATAAGTATATATATGAAGGTACTCTCAAGGTTATTCTTGTACGGCACCGATCAGCCCGGTAACATTTTCAATGCCATAACGTTTCATATAATTCTCAATGCCCTCAACCACTTCCACCGTCGTGTAGGGATTGACAAAATTCATTGCACCGATGCTGACCGCGCTGGCTCCCGCGAGCAGAAATTCCACGGCATCCTCTGCTGTGGCAATGCCGCCCATTCCGATGATGGGGATTTTAACCGCGTGTGCCGCCTGATAAACCATGCGGACGGCAATCGGCTTTATCGCAGGGCCACTCATCCCGCCGGTCTTATTTGCAATTGCAAACTTCCGCTTATGAATATCTATCTTCATGCCCGTGATCGTGTTGATCAGGGACAGGGCATCTGCGCCCGCCGCTTCCGCCGCCTTTGCCATCTCTGTGATGTCAGTGACGTTCGGACTCAGTTTCATGATCACCGGCTGCTTTGCATGGCGCTTGATCTCCTGCGTAATGCCAAAAAGCGCATCCGCCTTCTGCCCGAAAGCAATCGCACCTTCCTTGACATTCGGACAGGACACATTGATTTCCAGCATGGAGACCGCCGCTTCCTCGCCCAGCCGTTCCACGACCTCCACATAGTCCTCCACCGTCTTGCCGCAGACATTGACAATGACCTTTGTGTCAAACTGCTTCAGAAAGGGAATGTCCCTCTCTATGAAGACATCAATGCCGGGATTCTGAAGTCCGATTGCATTCAGCATACCTCCGTAAACCTCGGCGACACGGGGCGTCGGATTTCCCGGCCAAGGCACATTAGCCACGCCCTTTGTCACAACCGCGCCAAGCCTGTTCAGATCTACAAATTCAGAATATTCCATACCGGAGCCAAAGGTTCCGGAAGCTGTCATAACGGGATTTTTAAAATCCACTCCCGCAATCGTTACCTGTGTGTTCATAGACGCTGCCCCTCCTTTAAATTTCAACATCTGCCGCATCAAATACCGGCCCGTCGGTACAGATACGCGCATTGTGTACATGAGAGTGGTGGTCGATCTCCTTCGTCTTCACAACACAGCCGAGACAGGCTCCCACACCGCACGCCATGTGCTCTTCCAGTGAAATGTACGCCCTGATATGATGCTCCCCTGCATATGCCTTGATTGCACGGAGCATCGGCATCGGTCCGCAGGCATAGATCAGTTCCGCATCCAGCCCATTTTCCCGGATTGCATCCATGACATTGCCGCGTGTTCCCACGCTGCCGTCCTCTGTGGCAATATAGACCCTGCCGTATTTTTCAAAATCCTCTTTCAAAAAGGTCTTGCTGTCACGGTAGCCCATGATGATCTGCTTGTCCGCCTTCATCTGCTTCGCCAGCTCCAGAATCGGCGGCACTCCGATCCCGCCGCCCATCAGGAATACCTTCTTTCCTTCCGCCTCATCCAACGGGAATCCATTGCCCAGCGTTCCGAGAATGGAAATGGTATCGCCCGCCTGATACCCTGAAAATTCCGTGGTTCCGGCTCCTGCGATACGATAGACGATTCTGAGCGCCTGCCTGTCCTCCCTCACCTCACAGATACTGATCGGGCGGGGTAGGAGGGTGCTCCTGTCCTTCGGGTAAATACAGAGGAACTGTCCGGGCTTCGCCTGTTCTGCCAGTGACGTTTCTATCCACATATCAAAGATCGAAGGTGCCGTCTCCCTCTGCGAAATGACTCTTGCGGTCTGCTTCTGCTTCATATTTTTCGATGCCTTTCTCCCACAGCTATAAGTGAGCTTTATCTTACAAATTCCGTCCCTCGTTACGCTCCTGATGCGACTGCGGAAAGGTATCCAGACTCAAAACAGCTTTCTTTATTCGATCAATCTGCCCTTTTGCATTTTCCGGAGCTAGTTTCTCGTTTGCAATATATTCATAAATATCGTCTAATTCGCGTATTGCTCTTGGAGTAATCTTTACCTTGTATTTATCCAAAATGCTTTTTCTCCAATTCTGCAAAAACGGTATCGGCATCGACTGCCTCTGCTCCGTTTGCGACATCCTGCTCTGATTCATAGATAGCCTGATCGATACGGTTCATTCTTGCAAATTTGTCATATAATTCACTACTCATTACTACCAAGTCGCTATATCCATTTTTCGTAATAAAAATAGGTTCCTGCTCCTTGTGTGCAATATTGGAAATTTCAGTTGTATTGCGCAAATCCCTGATAGGCATAATAAGTGGCATAGTATCCGCTCCTTTCTGCAACGCAATTATAGCATAATTATGAGCCAAACACAATAAAAATATGTGTCAGCATAACTGGTTAATTTTATCAAAACAAAAAGGACAGAATTGTATCCTGTCCCTTTCTACTGCACTTATCATCGCATGCTTCCGACAATATATATGTAGTCCTGCATCAATTAATCCGGAATTACGGGGCGTGCATCCTTCGGAATCGGGCATACAAAGCCTTCTGCGGTGCGCATTTTAAATTCCGCCCTCGCCTGACCGAGAAGCTCCGGCTTCTGGAACAGATCGACAGCCCCCATTGCCAGCACCTTTCCTGCATGTACCGCTGCCTTATGACCGATTTCCGTGCAGTCACACGACACATTCTGCCAGCTGTGTCCGGGGCATCCGTTGGGCCATGAAGCCACATGGATCTGCACCGTAGGTGTCAGCCAGCTGACATCTCCCACATCCGTAGAGCCCGGTTCAAAGGCATCTCCCTGATACTGAGGCAATAAAAACTGATTCATGGAATGTCCGAAGTCCTGTCTCAGCTTTGCAACCTGCATATGTATCCCGGTGTCATTTGCCGCACCGATTCCGGGTACATTATCGCTGCCGGAATAGGTCTTTGCGAGAGCATCCGCATAGCAAAGCTCCTCCTCCGTGTAAGTCGGAACCCCCACCAGTTCAAAATTCTCATACATCACGCTTTCCAGCACATGGTTCGTCACGGTATCTGCACATCCATCGATAAATTTCCGCTCATAGGAGGTCTCCGTCATCAGCGCCGCACCCTCTGCAATTTTATCGACTCTTGCCTGTAATTCCACCGCCTCTGCCACATGGTTAGAGCGCACCATGTAGAGCACCGACGCCTTAGGCTGCACCACATTAGGGCTGACTCCTCCGGCATCTGTAATTGCATAGTGAATGCGCGCACGGTCGCTCATATGCTCCCGCAGGAATTGTACGCCGATATTCATCAGTTCCACCGCATCCAGCGCGCTTCGCCCCTTTTCCGGCGCACCGGACGCATGGGAAGCCTTACCCGTAAACTTATACTGTACCTGAATACAGGAATTGGAAGACCCTGTCACGACCTCGTTGCTGTCATGAGGATGCCATGTAAGCGCCGCGTCCAGATCCTTCCAGACACCGTCCCGCGCCATGAACGCCTTGGCTGCGCCGCCCTCTTCTCCGGGGCATCCGTAGAGAATCACAGTTCCGGGACACTTTGTCTCCTCCAGAAATGCCTTCACACCGATTGCCGCTGCCATGGCTCCCGCGCCAAGAAGATTGTGTCCGCAGCCATGACCGTTCCCGCCTGCAACGATCTCCTCCTGCTTCAGACTGCCACTCTTCTGTGACAGACCGGAAAGAGCATCATACTCTGCCAGAATCCCAATGACAGGTCTGCCACTGCCAAAGCTTGCACAGAAGGCAGTCTCAATACCTGCAATGCCCTTCTGTACCTGAAAGCCCTCCTTCTCCAGAGTCTCGCAATAGAGAGCAGCCGACTTGTATTCCTGCAGCGAAAGCTCGGCATATTCCCATATTTTATCCGCTGTGCCCGCAATTAAAGGAGCCTTCTGATTAATCGCATCGATTACAATTTGTTTTTCCCTTGTCATCCTTACCACCTTTATAATACCTTTGACAGAAAATCCTGCAGTCTCGCACTCTTCGGATGTTCAAAAATGTCCTCCGGCGTGCCCTCTTCAATCAGCATTCCGTCTGCCATGAACAGTACCCGGTTGCCAACCTCCCTTGCAAATCCCATCTCATGGGTTACAACCACCATTGTCATGCCATCCTTCGCCAGCTTCTTCATAACGTCCAGAACCTCACCGACCATTTCCGGGTCGAGCGCAGAGGTGGGCTCATCAAAAAGCATGACGTTCGGCTCCATAGCCAGAGCACGGACAATCGCCACACGCTGCTTCTGTCCGCCGGACAGCTGGATGGGATAGGCATTGGCCCGGTCCTTTAATCCGACACGATCCAAAAGCTCCAACGCCTTCTTTTCCGCCTCTTCCTTGCTCATACCCTTGACCTTCATGGGTGCAAGCGTCATGTTATCCAGAATGGTCATATGCGGAAAAAGGTTAAAATGCTGGAAAACCATGCCCATCTTCTGACGCAGCTTATCTATATCAAGCCGGACTGTTTTTCCGTTTTCATCCTTGTACTTCTTCTTGGTAATATCAATTCCTTCAAATATAATGCTTCCGCCGGTAGGCTCCTCCAGAAGGTTCAGGCTGCGCAGGAACGTGGATTTTCCGGAGCCGGAAGGTCCGATTACGACGCATACGTCACCGGAATGGATCTCTGTCGAGACGCCGTCCAATGCTTTGATGGCATTGCCGTGATAGTGCTTCTTTAAATCCTTTACTTCGATCAGGTTATCTCTTGTCGCCATGGCTCATTCTCCTTTCAAAGTAAGCGATTAATTTGGAGGTCGGGAAGCACAGGCAGAAATATATCGCCGTTGCCACCAACAGGGGCTCAATGATAACAAATGTTGCACCCTTAACTGCATTTACCGCCGACATAATATCCTGAACACCTATGGTATAGGTGATTGCTGACTCTTTAATAATAACAACGAACTCATTCGCAATTGCAGGCAAAATATTCTTCAATGCCTGTGGCAAAATGATGTACCGCAGATTCTGTCCCTGAGAAAGTCCCAAAGACCGCGCCGCTTCCGTCTGTCCGCCGTCAATCGACTGAATACCGGAACGGATAATCTCACACAGATAAGCGCCGGAATTCATGCCCAGTGCGATTACGCCGGGGAAGAAACGATTAAATTTAATGAATCCAAACATGTTAAAGGATGGAAGCTTAATCATCCCGAAGACGCCGAAATAAATGATAAATATCTGTACAATGACAGGTGTAGATCTCAAAATTTCAACATACGCTGTCGCAAGAAAAGAAAGAGGATTGAATCTGCTGAGTACAGCCAAAAACCCCTTCTCTCTCTGATGACCTTCCCTGTCGATTCCCAGAGAACGAAACGGTCTGACATTCGACATTCTCATCAGCGCCAGCACAAGTGCCAGACAAAATCCGATTGCCACCGTAAACAGGGAAAGCAATACCGTAACCAAAATTCCCTGCTTAAACAACACCGCGTAGGGCGCAATCTTGGAGAAATTTGACCATTTAATAAATTGATCCATCATAACCCTCCTTCTTCTTGTATGATTTATCCAGATAGTGAAATTCCTCCCCGTTTCCGGGGAGGAGTCCACATACAAAATCCAAAATGTTCCCAGAATTACTGAACGTTTCCGCTCTCGTCCAACAGACCCTCATAGGTATTTCCAGAAGCCAGTTCATTCGCCTCTGCAACGAATTTATCCATAGATCCGTCCTTAATTGCTGCAGCAATCGCCTCGTTGACGGCATTCTTAAGGGCTTCATTGCCTTTCTTGATACCTACAGCGGATCCTGCCACATCATAAGGAACGTCCAGAACCAGTGTAAGCTCGGGATAGTTTGTCTTGTAGCTCTCTGCAACTGCGGTCTCGATGAAAGCGGCATCCATCTTACCGCCGATCAACTCACTGATCAGATCGGTCACCTTAGGCAGTGCAACAATGTCAGCATTGGGAGTATTCGCATTCGCCAGATCCATCTGAATGGAACCAATCTGAGCGCCGACAGACATCTCAGGCTTGTTCACATCGTCAAAGCTCTTAATGGAATCCGCCTTGTCAGCTACGGTAACGAGTGACTGACCTCCCTGATAATAAATATCTGAGAAATCCATTGCATCGGCACGGGTAGGATCGGGTGACAGACCAGCAAGACCCAGATCCACGTTTCCGGTAGCCAGCTCACTGAGCACTCCGTCGAAATCCATAGGAACTACTTCCAGCTCAAGTCCCATGTAATCCGCAATATAACGGGCAATCGCCATGTCAAAACCTGCAAGAGCAGGAGTTCCATCCTCACCAATTGCATAAAATTCATACGGTGCAAAATCCGGGCTGGTGGCAACGGTCAGCTTTCCCGCTGTAACAGTCTCTACTCCAGATGCCTTTCCAGAAGCATCGTCTGACTTTCCGCATCCCGCCATAGCAGCAACCATGCACACGGACATCAGAAGCGCAAGCATTTTCTTTTTCATAATGTCTCCTCCTTAGAAATATACACAAATTTGCATATTTATTATATACATGTATACATTATATCCCTTTTTATTCATTTGGCAAGATATTTTTATTCCATCCTGCCAACATAATGGAAAAAGGAGGGATTTCTCTTACCCGAGAAATCCCTCCTGATTTGATTATGTTATCACATAATATATATGATGGGGTGCCAAAAGGAATATTCTCTATAAAAAATGTTGGCACAGTCTTTATCCCCAAGACCCCCTTTGACACCCTAATCATATACTTTGGAATTTGTTACAGATATTTTGTATCACCTGTAGACAAGTAAATAATACCATACAAAAGATAAAATAAAAAGGGACAAAGTTGTTCCAAAATTCTATGTTCCATTCCCCAATCGTCATTTATAAGTCCGCTTCTAAGGTAGCCGCAAACTTCTGCACGCTTTCGCAGGCAAGTGCACGCAAAAGCCAGTCGTTCGCTTAAGCCCTCACGCCGACCTTCACTCAGGCCTTCGCTTAAGCCCTCTTGTCTTGCTTCCTCTCTGACTCTCTGCTCCCGCTCAAAGCTCTTCATATACGCGAATCCCACCTCTC
>OIZA01000833.1_pt1 | contig 13179 bp, 17 predicted proteins | sample 1588381 | NCBI WGS metagenome assembly OIZA01 (sample SAMN03283277) | human gut metagenome | biome: human-associated habitat; material: feces | host: Homo sapiens | place: Peru | collected 2012 | reverse complement strand
TTTAAACAAATTGTCCAAAAGGATTGGAACATCTTCAGGAATAGGAGGAACATAAATAGCCTCTTTAATTGTACAACCTCTTGGACCAATCCAATTTTGAATGTTTCTAATTTTTCCAGGTTCTTTATTTTGACCTCTAACACTATCAAGTAATATTTTATGAATACTATTTACAAACACTAAATCTATTTTTTTATTTGTTTTAATACCCATTTTGCATCTTTAATAGCTTCTTTTTTACTAGATGCATATGAGAAATAATAAACTCCTACAGGAATCTTATTTTTATTAGCATTTTCAATATTTTGTTTAAATTTACTATCAAGTACTCTTTCTCCATTAGTACCTTTCATGTAACCTACTCTTATAATAACAAATTCTACTCCTGCTTCTTTTAATTTTTTAAAATCTATATCTCCTTGCCATAATGAAATATCAATACCAATTTTTGTATTATTATCTTTATATTTACTAACTGATAGTCTTTCTATAAATCTATCATACATATAAAGTCTAAGTAATGTATTAAAATCTACATTCTTTTCTTTAGAAATATTTCTTAATTTATCTTTTAATTGCATACTATTCATAAAATACCTCTATATAATTCATTACTTCTTCCTTAATACCCATTTTATTTGCATAACTAGATAGTTTAACTAGATCTTTATCTTTTCTTTTAATATACTCCCTAATGCTATATTTTACATATTCAGAATCCATTCTTTTTTTAGAACGAATAATATCACAAATACACCTTTCAATATCATAAACTCTTACTTTATTACCCATTGGAGTTTCTACTTCAGTAAGGCCAAGTTCATATATATTATCATTTACATAAAAAACATTATTCGGTAACTCTGAACCACTTAAAGCGTAGCATTGATTTCCATATCTACATGTAACACCATAATAAACTAATCCAGCGTTTTGTGTAAAAGTTTGGTCGATATGACAGTGGTCACCGGTAGCCATTCCAGCCGTACCCGTATGATAAATTAGATCACCTTGTTTATATTGTGTTGCTGCTGGTGGGTTTGGGTCATGAGTAAAGCTTACAGTAACATAGCTTAATCCGTTTGGTGTCCATACGGGATTGTCTGAACTATAGGCGCGCGTATTACCTTGGTTATCGCTATAGCATAAATGACAACTAAATGGAGCATACACGGGTACACGGACCTGTCCATTAATCGCATTATCAAAAGGATGTCCACAGCAGTGTGACTCGGCTGTGGGACTTGACCATTGTGTAATATTCATGGTTTCCATAGGAAAAAGGCAAACCTCATGATCATCATGCACTAACTTTTGACCTGGTTTCATAAGTTTAATTCCTCCTCTATTTCTACTAATTCTCTTAACTTATCTTTACAGATATTATATCTTTCATAATCCACATCCTTTAGTATATGCATGGCTTGCATGTAAAATTCGATGTAGAAATAAACACTTAAACCTTCCGGTAAACTATAGGGAATATCTTCCGGTTTTTTCATCTTATATATACTTGATAATTCACATTCTTTTTTATTCATATTTACCACCTCATTTATATAATAAAATAAAACTAGCTTATGAGCTAGTTTTTTCTAAAATAATTGAAATATATGCGTCAACATACAAATGCCCTGCAGCAGGCGTATCTGTTTTAAGCTTAGCGAAATATGGCAAATATTTCATCGCTATTGTAGTATATATAAATTGTGGGTCATCTTTTGAGGTTGTGACTGTTACATTATCATCTAGAATCAAATAAACATAATCTATTAATTCACCTGTACTTTTGTTTTTTAATTTACATGTGTTATCACTTAAAAATGATCTCTTAACTGTATAACCTTCTAAGTCTAAATTCCTAACAATAATGTTGTTGGTATAATAAGGAGCAGTTGGTAAATAATCAAAATTATATGTAAAATAATAATCTAATTTTTTAATATTTTTATCTTTGCTTTCTGTTAAAATATAATATTGGTCTGTTCCTATTTTATTAAGTGAAACATTATTTTCAACGGTTGGTGTAGGCTCTGTTGTCCAAGGGAAAATGTTTTCGCTTGTATCACTATACTTTTGTTGAATTTCAACTAAATTAACTTTACCTGTACCACTGTTGATAATAGGTTTTGTTACCATAGTATTGTTTTCAAGCCATAAACTAAACTCATAATCAGTATTTAATAACGTATTTATATCTATATTTGAGTTACATACATTAACAACAGTGTAAATATTTGTTAAATTATTATTTGTGCTAACTAACGGTTTTTCATTAAGCTTAACATTACAATTATTAAATGTAATAACGCATGGATTTATATTTTTATTTATTTGTATAACCGCATTTGTTTTATAGATAGATGATATATAACAATTATTAAATGTTAAATCTCCAATTACATAAAATAATGAACTAAAATTATCAAAGTTATCTTGTTGTATTTCCGTGTCATTAAAAATAAATATTTCATCTTCTACCCCATATAACACACTTATTTGTGTTGTTAAATTTGTATTAAATATAATTTTAGAATTGTTTATAATATATTTATTATGATTAGTAAATGTATTTATTTTACAAATTCCAGTATTTATTAAATAACATCCATTTAGTAAAACATGTGTATTAGCATTAATATTATAGTTAGGTCTTAGCTCTGAACATAAATAATACATGTTAATAAAACCACAATTATAAAATGTTGTATTATACATTTTTTCACACAAAAACTTAGTTATATTTGTAGTGTTACGCAAAAATACTACCCCATAAATGTAACAACCGTCAATTTGTTCACTAAATAAATTGTCATTTAATAAAATATTTGCGTTAACACCAATAATATATATTCCACCGAAATTAATTAATTTATTACCAATGAAATATATTTTATTACTTAATAAGATGTATTTATGTGTTACACATGCTTTTGCAATACATGCGTTAAATGCTGTTGAATCATCTGTTGTACCATCCCCCACAGCTCCGAAATTTTCCGGTAATAAGAAAGGGAAACTCTCATTTTTAGTGACTTCCTGCCACAATGTACTTTTAAATGTTTCTAAATTTGTGTTGACTAAATTAGTAACCGTTTCTATTAATGTTGGTTGTAGTTCGGTCCATTTTTCATCAAACTTTGTGTTTGTTGTTGTTTGCGCTAATTCAATTACTTGAGGTTTTAACTCTTCCCATTTCTCATTGAATGTCGTTGTAGTTTGTGTCTTAGCTAAATTGTTAACCGTTTCTGTTAATGTTGGTTGTAGTGCGTCCCATTTTTCATCGAATTTATTACTTGTTGTAGTTTGTGCTAATTCAATCACTTGAGGTCGTAACTCTTCCCATTTCTCATCAAATTTATTACTTGTTGTAGTTTGTGATAATTCAATAACTTTCGGTTTTAATTCTTCCCATGATCTATTAAATTGTTCAATTGTTGTATCTGTTGATAATTGGATGATCGTAGGTCTTAATTTTTCCCATTCCTCATTAAATTTATTCGTTGTTGTTTCTTCCACCAGTGTAATAACTTGTGGTTTTAAAATATCCCATTGTTTTTTAAATTCGGCGTCTGTTGTGTCCTGTGCCAATTTAATAACAACCGGTTTTAAATCTTCCCACGCTTTATTGAATGTTTCAAGTGTTAAATTTGTAACAAGCTCAATAACTTGGGGTTTTAAAATCGACCATTTATAGTCAAATTCCTCGTCTGTCCATTCCTTGGTTGCCTGCTCTAATAAAGGAACTACCGTATTCCATGCCTCAATCGTTTCATTCATAGCGGTTACGAGTGTGTAAACGTATCCTTGTAAATAGTTTAAACATTGGTATACATTCATACCTGTGTTGAATGCACTCACATATTGCTGAGCTAAATTTTTACCGCTTAACTTTAAAGGCTCGAACTCCGGTAAAAAGTTATTGATCTCAAATTCTTCATGGAGTTCTGAACTTGAAATACTTTCGCTTTCGCTCGTAGATGTTTCACTTGAATTTAAAACATTTTGTTTTATTTTATCAAAATCCATACTATTCACCTTCTTTATACCCAATTAGGGCTTTTAGTTTATCCGGTAGGATGTCACTATTAATTTTATAAATGTTTTCGATAATACTAACCACCTCTGTAATAATTGCATATGTACAAATCACCGGTACTAAATCAACTCCAAACGGTAAAGTTAAATAAGTTTCAGCGTAGTTAATAGCAATACCTAAAGTATAACAAAATATAAAACCAACTTTTTTAAAAAGTCCGTCTCTAAGCTTATTTGACTTGATTTGTTCACCTTCTCGTAAAGCTCCAACGATACCTGTTACTAAATCCAAACCATTAAAAACCAATGCCACTAAAATAATTTTCATATTAATCACCTCTTTCATTTTCTATAATATAAAAAAATAGTTGAATGTTCAACTATTTTTAACTGCCTATTTTTCCTTGTCCTAACCATTTTCCATTTTTACGAATTCGGCTCGTACCTTGGTTTTCTTTTCCTACTTTATCATAACTATATTTTGCGATGTCCTTCCATGAGTTTGATTTTCGTATCTTTAAAAATCCACTGTCTTTATTCAATGATTTTAACACACCACTTTTACGAATACCCCAAGGTCGAAAATCCGGAATGACCTGTTGAATACTGTAAATATTAGAGTGTGGAAAAGTTACATCCTCACCTTGTAATTCAATTTTAACATGTGTTGTGTCATTTGATAATTGGATAAATTTACTCCATTGGCTCGCTCTTGCTGTTCCATCCCATCCTTGTAGATAATTTAAAGGCATTTGACCTGTATGTGTAAATATCTTTTCTCTTAATAATTCTGTCCATGAGGCTTGATTGTCTGTTGACTTAGATACAATAATAAAATAATTATACGATGTTGAAGTATCACCAACATAATACCCATCCGCCACATACTGCTGAGCGTCTGTTATAGCATAACCGACTAAATCTAAAATAAACGTTACGCCATAATTTCCATTATCTGAGAAGTTAATACCTTTACCATATCCGGACGCGTGCGCCGTTGCTAATGGTGCTCCAAACGGTCCTGTATTGTCCGGTGAGCCACCTAAAACAACATTCGCATAGGGTCCGGTGTTGTCATATGCACCATAAAAATATTGCCATGCCATTATACACCACCAGCCAAATCGTTTTCAGTACTTCCGCTATTTGTACGAATGTATGAACCACCGTCAACACTTCCACCAAAGATATTAATATTACCGGTTGCGATGTTTCTACCATCTGTCATATGACCATCGAAAATCGTAGCACCCGTTTGTGTCCAAGCGCCACTGTTTTTCAAGTTCGTTAACAAGATTGATAAATCATCGTACATTTTACCAATTTTAGAATCTTGATTATCAATATATTGATTGATCGTATTATTTACATATTGCGTTAACTCCGGTTTTAATTCTTCCCATGACTGATTGAATTGATTGATTGTTGTTTGTTTCGTCAACTCAATCACTTGAGGCTTTAATTCTTCCCATGACTCATTGAATTGATTGATTGTTGTTTGTTTCGTCAATTCAATAACTTGAGGTTTTAATTCTTCCCATTTCTCATTGAATTGCTCGATCGTTGTTTGTTTCGTCAACTCAATAACTTGAGGTTTTAACTCAGCCCAGTGCTTATCGAATTCACTTTTAGACAGCTCAATACAATATTTAATCATTTCCTCAATATTTTTATTCCATTTTTTAACAACATCGTTAACAGCCTTAACCAGCCAACCAATATAACCTTGTAAGTAATTTAAACATTGGTAAATATTCATACCCGTATTAAATTCACTCACATAGTTTTGAGCTAAATTTTTACCGCTTAACTTTACCTCGTCAAACTTAGGCAAAAAATTATCAATATCTATTTTGATCTCTTTGTTTTGCTCAAACTGTTCTTTAATTGTTTGACTTGCTGATTGTTTCTTTTTAGTTTTTCTTAACATGATCTCACCACCTTCAAATACATACTAATACAAAACAATTAAAAATAAAAGAAAAAGAGTTAAATTAATAACTCTTTTTCTAGCTTGCAATTTGCCTAAATAATAGAAAGGAGGGGTGTCATGTCCTACTCATGACACCGATATTATAACATAACTATACGTTATATACAACCTTAACATCACAAGTTACATGTGAAACTGTATCTTTAATTGTTACAGTTGCTAAACCTTCCGCGTCAATAGCGTCTAAACCTTCAATCTTAACGTGTTTTAAATCACTTTCGATTGTAGCTTTAACTTTATCCTCTACACTAGATGTAGCAGTCAAACTATACTTAGCATTTAAACCACTTGTTTGAACTGTAAATGGTACGGTAATACTTGCACCTTTACGAACTTCAACGACTTGAGGGTTTGAATAAATTGCCGTAACTTTTTCCTCCACATTTCCGGATACAAATGCGATTGCGTTTGCAAAACGACTCGTCGCGATTCCTTCCCAGTGGTGTAGAAAATAATTCCAATATAAGCCCTTAGCGTTATAAGCAACGCCTACACTATACTTTTGGTCAAATACACGATAAATTTCTGAGTCACACACGATAGCTTCAATAGTACCTTGCGCCGTGCTTGGTAAAGTCGGTAATACTAATACATGTGTTTTGAATTGAGCAAACTCTAATTGGAATGTTTGAGCTAACCAATCAATGTTTAAGTAACTATTTGTTTTACCATTCAAAATAACATAGATATCATCATATTCATTTTGTTTAGTAACTGCCATAGCGTTATATTCATTTGTTGGCTCAGTTAAGTATGATACGTATTCTGTAATTTTACGAGCTAATTCTTTAGCAGTTTCCGTATCTGTTACAGCGTTCGTATTTACGATCTTCATATGTCCATTTTCATAATGAGTGACTAAAGCGGATTTCATGTAATTATAATCGTCTTTATTATCACCATTATACATAGAGTCAACAATACGAGCAATCAAACTGTTTACACCATCCCATGTAACGAAATATTTACGTAAATCATCATCAGTAATAGTTGCTGGATAATATGACTTTCTATTTACTACGTAGAAAGCTGTTTTAATATCCGGTAAACTTCTCTTAAACAGAGTGTTTTCAGCGTCCGCTTGGTCGTAAGCGTGCTCTTTGGTGCACTCAACGAAATACTCTTCCATAGTATAACCAAGTGGCATATTCTCCATTTTGAAAGGCGCTAACTTGTTTGTTAAAATATTTCGGTGTGCAATCACTTTACCAATACGAGTTGCTAAATTCATGAACTCAACACCTAAAGTATCCGGATATTCTAATAAACCGTTCATAAATTCTAATGATGAAACTTCATTAGGATCTCCAATTGTACTTTTAAAGTTACTTGAACTCATTGCATACATTGCACTCGCGACTTCTTGCCCGGTTGGTTCATGGTCCATACCTAAATCATTTTGTAACGTTTTAGTTACGTCTTTTCCTGTTGTTTTTGACATCTAAATCACCTCTTTCATTAAATACCTAATTTTCTTAAATCCATTGGCGCCTCATGTTTTGGTTTTTCTCCGCCCGATTTTTCGACACCAATTTGCATAAATAGTTTAGAGTTTGCCTCTGTCAACGAGGTATTCTTTTCAACTAATTTTGTGTTTTCGGCTTTCAAATTGTCTAATTCTGTATAAGTTTTTTCGACTTCAGCACGCATATCATTCAGCATAGTTGAGCGTTCCGCTTGATCTTCAACCGTTAACACTTCCGTAAACTTGTTTCTAAGTTCATCACGTTCCATTTTTACACATCCCTTCTATTTATAAATATATGATATTAATATTGTAAAGTCAATAAAAATAAAACCCTCTTTTACGAGGGTTTCATAAATATAGGTTGTAAAGTTTAAAGTGTTACCAGCTAGATTACTATGCCTAATTATGTTATCAGCACGTTTCACCGCGAGTAATTCTGATATACATGTCTGATTTCCGTTCTTTATTCCTTACGTTTAAATACTAGCATATTATTTACTTTTTGCCAAATCTTCTTTAACTTTATCTTTAACATATTGACTAAACTTTTTCTTTTTCAATAAATCTTCAATATAATCAACAACTTCAACTTCATCTTTGTTAACACAAACGCAATATTTATTAACATGTTCTCGATACCATTTATTTCTATTTTCTTTCGACTTCTCACTCATCATCGTCATCACATCCTTTTACATCATCTTTTTCATCCTGCCATACTAACGGCATGCCTAATATATAGGTGTGTACAAAATCACTTGTATCATGGTTTACAATACTCCAGCCATTTTCTAAATATTGGTTTAACATATCAATATCTTTTCGATAAGCGGTATAATCATAATCCTTTATACTTCTCACAACCACCACTTTATTTTTGAGCGGTGGGCTTCCGAACATGATTTCGTTAAATTCTTTTAGAGTTTTATCACACTTTTTAAATATTGCGTCACCATGATGATAAACTTCATGTGCTAAACTATCAACTTCCTTATTCAAATATTTATGATTATCAATCAATGACTTATATTTACAATATATAACCAAACAAAAAACTGCTAACACAATAATACACATTAATATCATTAAAAACATAAAATCCATTTTTCTACTCCTTTATAATCCAAATAATCATTAATACCATTCCTATAATATACACAACAAATAAAAATGTTACGCTCAAACAACAAAATGCCATGAATAAATAATACAATATATTTGTTAAAACACTTATCACTTTACCACATTCCTATCTACTTTTAATGCTGAATTGTCTATCAACTAACACAATACCACCAGGTACATGTGTTTTCTTTAGGCAATCATTAATTACATTTCCAACTCTAAAATTATCATATGTTACATTCTGTTTAGCTCTCTGTGTCATACCAGCACACTTAACATTTAGATAATAACAAACACCCTCACGAATATAATACAAATTATCTTTGCAATCATTCTCACTAATAAATTCTTGTTGGTGCTCCACATAATCCTTATAACTAATTTCAATTTCTTCCACATAAGACTTAGCCCCAATAAAATAAGATCGTGTAAATACAGATTCTAAACCCCAATAACCTAATTCCTTATCATCAATAATATCTTTTATTGCGTCCGGAACTTGTGTACCCACTAGATGTATTGAATCCGTGTCAATATATGCGACTCTATGTATACCTACCTTTTGAGCAGTACTAATTGTATATTTACGTGCATATGCGGTAACAAATTCTCCGTAAGGCAAATAAATAGGATCACGAAATTGCTCATCAATAACCTGTTTCACTTCTCCATCTTCATACGTTGTAAACATAGGATCGTGTAACCTTAATACACCATCATCCTTATCAATAAATGGAATTTTAGGTGTTACATTTGGGTTCGTTGCGAACTTGCCATAAACTGAATTTAATTGTCTTTTGGCAATAAATCTTTGAGCACCTTTAGAATTCTTTTTAACTTCCATTTGCTCGTCAATAAACTGTCTTGCAATGCCTACACAACCTCTAAATTTATATCCGTTAATGAACTCCACATCATAAATATCATATTGTTCATTGAATAACTCCCAATCAACACTTGTGACAGTCATTCTCACAATATCACCGTTTGAGCTGTCCACATATTTTTTACTCCCAAAAAATCGACTAAACTTATCTAGACTAATACAAGGTATATGATCTTTTTTAACATCAAAAGCAAAACTTACAACACCAACCCATAAAGGGTATTCATCATCCTGTTGATATTCACCATCAAAATAAATAGGTGTATCGTATGGCAACAATTCATAATACATACGACTCGGAAAAAGTGAATTTACGTCAAATACAATACCTTGTCCGATCTCTTTTTCTTTTAGTTCCGGGTTTGCCCAAACAAAACCACCACTGTAAGCAGGTCTTAAATCACTATCAACATTCATTTCTAAAGGTGGAAATATCTTTTCAAACGACATAGGCAACGTTTTCTTAAAAGCTTCAAAACTACAGCGAGTGGCTGTCATTTTATTAAATCCTAATTTAAAACATTCATTTAATGCCATACCTTCAATATCGATATCATTAAAAAGATAATCCACTTCATGTGGTGTGAGTTCATGACCTACCTCACGTTTAGTCTTATAATCTAATTTCAATTTACGTATTGGTAAGTTAAAATCATGCGCGATTTTCTCGATACTAAATGGAATTAATTTAAAACTATCCCATATTGTAGTTTTTGTTGATCTATAAATTGAATATTTCCACCATATTTCAATAGAGTACCACAAACCTGTATTCGATATAATTGTTTTAAAACAACCCGTTTTAGGCTTGTCCGAATACTCATAACCATTACTTAACAACCAACTCACAATAAACTCACCATCAAAAGCTAGATTATGAAAATATAATTTACGTGTTTTCTGTTGACACCACTCAAAAAAGCCATATATGCTATTTCCATATTCTTTTACACTCGAATCTTCAACAAAACTCGCTCCCCATGCCCAGACTCTACAGTCCAAAGGGTCGGTTGTAGTCTCAAAGTCGCAAGCCCAAATTTCTTTAGGCTCTTTTTTCTTTGTCATACTACAACCCCCTTTACATTATTTATACTTAACCATACCGTCACTAACATAGGCGCGTCCGGTAAATACAGCTAAACTATCTTTTACATCTTTTAAATCAGTTTGAATACTTTTACTTAATTGTTCATTCACAAACTTTTGATTTTCTGTATACTCACGACTTAAATCCAAATATTTAAAAGTATTTATCGCTTTTCGTTCCTGGTAAAACCATTTAATTAAATCACTATCAGTTAAAGAATTAATATCTTCTAATATTTGCTTTCCTTCTTCTTCTGTGATATTCATACCTTCTATTTGTTCGAATATTGCTTTTTTATAATTTTTTCTCAACGTTCTAATTTTCTTTGGCTTCTTTTTCGTATTTTCTTTTAAACTTTCAATTCGATTATCTAGTTGTTTAGGATATCTATACGATTGAATATTAACATGATGGACTGGCTCAAAAAAACCGCCTCTATCATCTTTTAATACAGATAATGCCTGTTTAACACTTACATTTGTGGTTATACCGCCTTTTGTTTCTTTTAGTTTTGTTAGTCCAACACTTCTTGCTAGACCTCTTCTCTGTCGGTTTTGTTTATCTATTAATTTATTCGCTTTTTCAAGATCATTCCTATTAAAAACAACACCGTATTGATTTTCAATATACCTATTTTCCTTATTGAATCGTTCAATTGATTTTAAATATTTGTTGAATTCCTTACGGTCGTTAAAATCTTTAATGGTTCGGATGTCTGTAAACACAACATCCTGTCCTAAATTTTGCGCTTTTGTAGCAGTTCGTTTAGCGCTTGCTATAGCATTTCTTAACCGCTTAACATCTTTCGTACTTTTTCGCATTTTAGCCATTTTAAACACCCCCTTTTAAGTCAAAAATAAAAGGGTGTTTGGCTAACACCCTTATTTATTAGGCTATTTAACAGCCATGCTTAAATATTTATTTGAACTTGAATTAGATTTCTTTTGAATAATCACAACGTGAATTGGTTGTTTTGTCCAATCATAGTTGAATACTTGCTTTAACTGTTTCAAAGATTGTAAGAAAGGTTTACTATTAGTAGCATATGCTTTACCTTCTTTATCAATTACAGTAATTAGTTTACTACAAATAATCTCACCTGTTTTTTCATTTTCCTTTTCTACATCTTGCACGATGTAACCCGTCAAATACAAATCCTTACCTACTTGATCGCTTAAACCTTCCGCATTATTTACCGCGTTGAATAAGTTAACACGTTGCTCATAAGTCATGTCGTCAGTCACAACTAAACCTGTATTTTCCATTGCCATTACTTCATTTCCTAAATTTTCCATTTTTAATTTTCTCCTTTTAATTTAAATATTGCTTTTTCAATTAATTTATTTCAAGTTGTCTAATTTTGTAACTAGCATAACAATTTACAACCTACCTCGCTTTTTAGTGAAGACATAACACTTTAATATTTTACATGACACACCTCCATTAATTCATCATATTTCATATTTATTAACACAAACCACATAACTAGCATTATAATCATCATTATAATGAAATTTATGTATCTGTTTGATACGTTATAATACTTAAAATTACCTTTGCAATGCTGATAAATTTGATACACAGATAATAACACCCAAATTATAAAACTTGCAAGTATTAAATTATTATAAATACTCATAACCGCGTCTCTCGTTTTCTTTAATCATATCCTCAAGTGATACAGCGCCTTGTAACACCTTCCGTTTAAATAACGTCATAGTACTATAGCGAAAAGAATAACTAGCTATTACACTCTTTGAATTTAATTTACGAATATCCATTCTTATTAAATGCCTACGTTGGTAGACTAAATAAAAACCAAGTTTATAATCACATAAATACGTCTCTATAATATCAACGATTCTGTTAATATTATCCATAGTTAACTCACTTGGATTATGTGAGTGTTTGTAAATTCTACTCATAACGATATAACCCCCAAATCATCACCTAATTGATATAATACATCAATAAAAATGTTTCTAATACTATAATGTTTCATTGTCTACATTACATCCAGTTAAATATAATTTCACCGTTAACATACTTAAGTAATTCATCTGATAGATCAGTAAACTGTAAAACTAAATAATTAAAATCACTAATTGTTACATCGTCGTCTTTTAATGCATTCAATAAAATAATATTCATTAACTTAATATAGTTAACGACTAACTCTTTTTTAAATTCATCTTCATTTACAACCTTAATGGACTCTATAGCATTATTGTAAATATTTAATAACGTACTGTTATATAATTCTCTAATTGTCATTTTCATTTTTAATGACCCTCCTTCTTTTCATCTATAGTATAGCACACCTATTCTAGAATACAAGTGTTTCTGTAATTTCACATAATCCACTACGTACCCGTGTGGGTCAATGTTTCACGTGGAACATTGTAGGGTGGTGTTAGATCATACAGAGTTAGATCACGTTATGTGGTACGGTGCGTGAGCGGAGCGAACCTAAGACGAACCGAACACAGTGAGGTGAGGTAGGTCGAACAGAGTGAGACCAAGCCAAGCGGAGCGAGGCACTGCCGAACGTAGTGAGGCAAGCCGAGACATGCGGAGCATGT
>OIZA01000832.1_pt1 | contig 13188 bp, 11 predicted proteins | sample 1588381 | NCBI WGS metagenome assembly OIZA01 (sample SAMN03283277) | human gut metagenome | biome: human-associated habitat; material: feces | host: Homo sapiens | place: Peru | collected 2012 | reverse complement strand
TTCAGGGAGAAGGCCATGTTCTCATAGACGGTCATGTGGGGGTAGAGGGCGTAGTTCTGGAATACCATGGCGATATCCCGATCTTTGGGCGCTACATCGTTGACCAGCTTGTCGCCGATGTACAGTTCCCCTTCTGAGATCTCTTCCAGGCCTGCGATCATACGCAGAGTAGTGGATTTGCCGCAGCCGGAAGGGCCAACCAGCACGATAAATTCCTTGTCGGCGATCTCCAGATTAAAATCATGAACCGCCACCACATTCTTGTCGTAGATCTTCTTGATGTTTTTCAGGGACAAAGTTGCCATTGGGTCTTGTTCATGGCAAAAGAGCCTCCGCTGATTTGCCTTGCCGCCGGGAAGCTGCCTCCCGAAAGCTTTACGACAGGTCTCCACGCTGCCGCACCGCTGAACAAAGCGGGTTCTCTCCTTTCACGATTCCCCTCAGGGCATGAAGTGGAGTGCCGAAAGGGGGCTGAAATAGATAAGTACAAAAAGTCTGCAAAAGCAATTCTTTCTGCCTGTTTACAGTATACGATGGAGAAAATGCTCTGTCAAGACCGGCAGAAAAACGAAGGATATTATGCAAAAAACGCTTTTTGTGAGAAGATGCATCCTCTGCCTTTTCCGACCCGGTATGGATCGCTGGCAGCCGCTATTGCAGCCGTTCGGTAAGCGAAGGGGCGTGCGCACTGCGTGCCGCAAGGCACGCCTGCGGGGCATTCGCCCCGCAGCGTTCCGGCTGTGCCGGAACCGTGCGCCCCGGGGGGCGTATACCCTCAAATCCCTTTTGTCCGAGGCAGCGAAGGGCATACAGCCGCATTCAGCAAACTGCTTCTTTATACCCGCCGTTCCTGCGGCAGGGGCCTTGCAAACAGGAACAGCAGCAGAGAACCCAAGGCTCCCACGGAAGAAGCCACCCACAAAGATGGCAGTATCCCTGCACGCTCCACCATCAATCCGCCCAGCAGGTATCCAAAAAAGCCTGCTGCCGCAATGGAACCCGTGATCAGCGCCTGCCCCCGGATGCGGTCTTCCTCCGCCAGCAGCCGGTTGGCGTAATAAGCCATACCCGGCACCACAAAAGCATATGTGACTATCTGCATCCCCTGAGACACATATACCATGGGTATGGAGGGATGCAGCAATATCAGCAAGGGTTTCAGTACATACAGTATGGCAGCCAGCTGCAAAAGTCTGTGGCACCCGGCTCCTTTTTCCAGCCGGGTAAACAGGAGCATCACCGGCACCTCTGCCAACGCACCTATGAGCAATGCCGTTCCCATATCCGAAGCGGTACCCCCGGCATAGCGGATAATGTCCCACATATAGCCGTTAATGCAGTTATGCTGAAAAAAGATCAGCAGCTGCCCCAGCAGCATCAAAGAAAATCCGGGATACCTCTTTATAAAGGCGCCGGTGCTGCCCCCTGCAGAGCTGCGTTGAGTCAACCCTGCTCCGGCACTGCCCGCTCCCTGCGCCAGCACCAGAGAAACGGCCAGGGTAGCTGCCGTCATCAGCAGATAACAAAGAAGCATCCCCCGCCCCGTTTCCAACTCTGATACTGCCGCCAGGATCTTGGATATTCCTGCATATGCCAGGGATGCTACACCCCGGGAAGCGGAATAATTCAAAGATGCGCCTTCGTTGATATAGCCAAAGCCGACAGAGTTTATAAACGGCTGCACCGTGAGAGTCATGGTGGCGGCTATAAGGAAAAAGACTGCCAGCATACCCATAGATACAGGCACCAGCAGCAGTCCGCCGCAGAAGAGCGACAGCACCAGCGCCCCTGTAATCACGCTCCGCAGAGACAGACTTTTTCTTTTTCCCAAAGCGGAAGCAATCCATGGCTGCAGCAGCACGCTGAGTATGCTGGAAAAAGCCAGCTCCGCCCCCGCCACAGAAGCGGAAAACCCCAGTTTCTGTAAAAATACCCGCGTATAGCTGTATACAAAGCAGGCGCTCATCCAGTACAGACTTTGATACAGGCTGTAAGAAAAATTCAGATTTCTTTTCATGATGGTATTCTACCTTTTCCTTCCGCGCTTGTAAATAACGGCAGCGTTTTTGCTTTGCTTCTTTTGGATCCGTTGTTTTTCAAAAAAACCGTATGAAGAAATCTTCTCCTGTCCATACTATCGCCAAGAGGCAGTGATCCTCAGCAGGATCATGTTTTGCAGCACCGGCCCTTGTCTGTGGGGCAAAACAGCCCCAATACCGCAGAAAAGGAGTCAAAAAATATGGAAACGAATCCGACCCGTTCCAAGTTCGTGGAATTTCTCAGAAGCCAGGGTTTCTATGTGGCGCTGGCACTGTGTCTGCTCATCGTAGGGGCCGCCGTTGTCGTCAGCGTGCTGCCCAACACACCGGAGCAGCAGCAGGCTGAGCCCTCTGCCCCGCAGGACATCCTGCAGCAGCAGGCCGTTGTGCGCCCCGATCCCACCAGTATGCCTGTGATCCGGGTATTGCCCGGGGCTACCGCTACCGCCGTTCCCGCTCCTACGGAGCTGCCCGTTATGGCCACGGCAGAACCGGCCGCTCAGGCTGTATCTGCTCCCTCCAAGGCTGCTGCTCCCGTTCAGGGCCAGGTGATCTGGGAATTTGCCATGGATCGTCTCATCTATTCCAAAACCCTGGATCAGTGGACTACCCACAGCGGCGTGGACATTGCCTGTGAGCAGGGTACCAAGGTAAAGGCTGTTATGGCCGGTACCGTTGAGGAAGTCCGGGAGGACGATGCGCTCGGCTTCATGGTCACGGTGAGCCATCCCGGAGACAAAAAGAGCGTATATGCCAACCTTTCCGGCACCATTCCCGTAAAAGCCGGGGATAAGGTCAACGCCGGGGACACCCTGGGTACCGTAGGCAGCAGTTCCATGCTGGAATGCGGTGATGAAAGCCATTTGCACTTCGGTTTCTTTGTCAAAGGCAAAGCCGTAGATCCTGCAGGCTATGTGCGCCTGGGTTCCAAGTAAAAAAGCATTAAAAGCGGCTCCCCTAAAGGAACCGCAGTCTTCACAAAAGCAGCGTTCTCCGGAACGGACTGCTTTTTTATGCTTCTTCCGGTGCAAAGCACCAGCTCAGTGTATGCTCCCTGTCCACCGTGATGCCCAGGGATCCTTGCAAGGCAAAGGAAGCATCGTTGTCCGTATAGATCTGGCCGTAACTGGTCCAGCCCCGTTCCAAACAGAAGTTTATCATAAATTTTTCCAGGCACTGGGCAATGCCCCTGCGGCGATAAGCCGGCAATACCTCCAGCAGACCGGTGGAGCCATCATCATGGAACCCTATAAAGCCTGCAAACACACCTTCCATTCGGGCGGAAAACAGCTCTCCGGCCTCCGCCCGCTCCCGAACATAATCTGTTCGCCCATGATAGACCTCTCCGGCTAAAGGGATCTCCTCCTCTGCCATGGGACCTATGGTCAATCCAGGCAGGCTCCATGCCAGGAGATCCCGGCCCAGATATGCGCCCTGGCAGCACGCCTCCCCCGTTTCCAATCCGAAATGCTCTGCCAGCATCCTGGCCGTATCCCGGCCCCGGGCCACCACGCAGCGTGGAACTGGCAACCCCCGAAAGGCCCACAGCCCCATCTCATAATCCTCCGCTGCCAGCCGGTAGAAGTCCGGTTCATTTGGCGCCTGCAAAAGCAGCGTGTTCCCTTGGGCATATACGATCTCCATAGCTCCCCGTTTCAGGGATTCACTCATGTCCATGTACCAAAGGGGATATCGATCCAATATCCCCTGAGCGATCTCTTCCATTTTCCGGTATTCGGGCGTTGTTTTATCCTTCATTTCATCATTCCCCACAAATGCATTTTACCGTTTATAGCCGATATCTTTATAAAAGTGCTGATAATCCTTGTCCCCTTTAAAGTCCCCGCCCCAGACCCAGCCGTGCGCATGAAAGACCTTATAGGCATAATCCCCATGGGTGATCATGTGGGGCCGCACATCCTTGCGATCCAGATAAGCTCTCCCTGCTTCCGGAGAAACGTGGCTGCCGTTGATATAGGGATTTTCCACAGGATTGATATCTATAGCAGCGCCAAAGCTGTGCCAGCTGAGCTTTTTACTGTCGTTGACCTTTCGATAGCAAAAGGAGGAAGTGTTGTTATCCTCCATAGACAGGGTATCCTGTCCGGGCTGGCCGTAATCGTCCACCAGTCGCACGGAAGCCAGTGGATAAGCCGCAGTATAGAGCTGATAAAAGATCTCCATGACCTCCGCTGCCACTTTTTTGTGCACCATCAGCTCTCCGATCCGCTCCTGTCCTTCGTAATCCACATATATGAGCCCCACATACCGCAAGTCCTCATAACTCACCCGGCAGCTTTCCCCTTCCGCCGGATAACTGAGTCCGGTGATCCGCTCCTTCAGTGCCTGCGTCAGCTCCGCATAATAGAACCGCGGATCCTCCTCCAGCACCACTTTTTCCACACCTGCAAAGGGATCCGGCGTAGGCGTGGGGCTGGGCGTGAGAGTAGGCGCAGGGCTGGACGTAAACAAAGGCGTAGCCGTAGGCGCAAAGGACGCCTTCACCTCCGCCTGCCGTTCCTCCACGGCCGCAGGGGTCTGAACCGGCAGAGCGGTCGCCTGCAAAAAAGGCTCCGCTGCCTTTTGTTTGCAGCCTGCCAGCAGAAACAGCAGACACAGAGCAAAAACAAATCTTTTCATGCCCATATTATATAGGCATACCGCCTCCTTCGCAAGGCCTTCGCCCGCGGTTCCCATCTAAAATGGAGTATCTGCGCAAAGAAGCTTCCCACCCTTGCCTGGCAGGAAGCTCCTTTCGTCTGATTCTTTTTACTGCTCTTCTACCAGCAGACGCTGTTTCTGCTGTTCATACTCCTCGTCAGAAATGACTCCCTTTTCTCTCAACGCCATCAGCTTGGCCAGCTTGTCTGCCGAAGATCCCTTCGGACCCATCCATGTTTTTCCCAATGGTTCCGCTTTATACTTCTGGAAGCCAAAGCCTGCCAGCAGGATAGCGGCCATTACGACAATCATTGGCCATGAATGCTGCCAGAATTCTCCCATATTATTCCAGCCAAGTTCTTGTACCCACAATACTGCGTCATGAATAACGGGCATTATTCTGCATATAGCTGCCCCTATGCCAAAATACATGGCTTTGTCTCTTAACAGCATAAGCACTATCATCAATGAAAAAGAAGCAATATGTGGAAGAAAGTCGTAACCGTCTGTAATTTTGTATCTGATAGGATACATCAATGTATACAGTATGCCGATAACTGCCCCCGTTATGCCCAATGCAGAGATTTCCATCAGGATGCCCAGCCCCAGGAGCACCCATGTCAAGGCATATAGAACATCTAAATCAGGTAACACATTGAGTATACTGATAAGCATGCCCAAGAATAGGAATAATCCTCCGCTCAGCAAACGGAACAGTCTCTGCTGTTTCGCCTTATTCATATCCACCCTCACATTCTGTTCAGGCACTGGGTCTTCAACTTCTCATACTCCTCATCTGTGACGGCGCCCTTTTCGTGCAGTTTTTGGAGCTTATCCAGATCGTCATAAGCATCGGCAGCTGCCGCTTTCTTTCCCGTATCATCTTCATAAGGGGAACCGTCTGCGGGCAAAAGCTTTCCTGTAGCAATAAACACGATATCTATAATATACAAAACGCCGAAGCAACCCCCTGTGAGCAGCTTCAAAATGCCTATGCCCGTGTACCCAAAATAGAATCGGTCTATGCCCAGCCCGCCCAGCAATATGGAAAAAATCAAAGCCGTAGTCTTATTCTTCATGTCTTTTGTCTTCCTTTTTTGATTCAAGTTTCTGCGCATTTACCGAGATCCACCAGGGAGCTCCTTTTTATCCTTTTGAGCCTCCACTATCTTTCCTTCCTGACATCATTTTGATGCCTGCATTGAAGTACTTCTCCTCCGTTCCGTCATGCCTGCGGTACCCAAATACTCTTATTCCGTCATTTCTGTTCCCTTTCCACGGTATTAACCGATATTGGTTAATATGTGTATATACCGAATTCGGTTATCATTCAAGAGGAAAGGAGGAATTTTATGATCTCTTACGACAGATTATGGCAGCAAATGCGAAAGAAAGGGGTGACTCAGTACGCACTGATTCGCCGTTACGGCATCAGCCCCGCCCAAATCACCCGGCTCAAGCGCAATGAAAGCGTCAGCACCCACACCATTGATATGTTCTGCACCATATTGAATTGCCGGGTAGAGGATATCATGGAACACATACAAGATGTATCCCCTCAAGAAGAGAACGAAAAGAAATAAGGCTGCCATAAAGCCATGGCAGCCCATTCTTATGCACTTAACCCAGGAAGGGATCCCCCTGATAGGGCGGCGCCGTATCGGCGGGAATATCCGAGGGTGCCGGTGTGGTATCCGGTGCCTGGGTCTGGGGTTCTGGAGTATTCATCTCCGGTGTGGCGCCCGCCAGAATATCCGGCGAAGCGGTGGGCACCGTATACCCCAGCTCATGGGGAGAAATGGTCACGCCGTTTTTACTGTACAGATAGATGGTCACATTATCCGCTCCCTTGTTTTTAAAGGCGGCGGCTTTGTTCATAAGGGTCCCCCAGTTGTTTTTCAGCCGGGTGAATTTGGTGGCCAGTTCCTTGGCGCTGCCCACTTCTATGCGATAACCTTCCTCAGTATACAGGCTGATGCCCATGGTTTCCCGCAGGTCTGCCCTGGCTATTTTGGAAAGAAGCCCGTATTCTTCCAGTCCGTTCAGGATATCCAGCATGCTCTGAACCTGTTCGTCTGCCTCCTCGCCGATCTTGGCGCCCGCCAGAATGCGGGTGACGATCATCCCTTCCACCAGTGGAAGACCCCGTCGGGAATCGGCGTCGCTTTCCAGAATGGTGCCTTCTCCATCTACAATGGCCAGATATTCCATGTTGGGCCCCCACTGAACCGCGCCCAAGGGCTTACGCTCCTTAATGGTAATGGCAATGCGGTTAGGGAACACATAGCGCACCGTTGCATTCAAATAGGGATCCGCTTCCAGGTTCTCCCGAGCCTTGTCCAGATTTTGAGAAAGGATATGCCGTTTGGCCTTCAGACCGGACATGGTAACGATCTCCTGGGCTGTATACCGGGTCAGGGTGCCGTTTACATCGATGCTCTGTATGCGGAAGGACAGATACGCCGCCGCAAGTACCAGCAGCACCAGCCCGCTGAGCACCCCCAGAACGCTGAGCCTGCGTTTCAACTCTGCTTCCCGCTGCTTTTTACGCCGGGCCTGCTGCATTCGCTGCTGCTTCTGACGGATCTCTTCCCGTTCCTGGGCTCGCTGGCGGGCCTCTTCCTGCTCCCGGACGGCTTCCGTCTCGTTCGTTATAACGGTGGTGGAAGCTTTTCTGGCGTTTTTCCTTCGTCCGTATTCATCCTTGCGCCGTTTCTGGGGCCTGTCCCCTGTACGGCGGCCATAGCGGTCGAAGGAGAAGGTTTCCCGGCTGCCGTCTGCTGCGGCTTCCGGCACGGCAGCGTCCTGTTCCGCTCGGGGCGCTTCCTGCTCTTTACGAGCAGCTGCCTTTGCCGGATCTCGGGTATAAAAGTTCTCCCGGGTATAAGCAGCCGTCTCCTCCGCTTCCTCTTTTTCCGAAGAAGCGGCGGCAGGTCTGTCCGTTTCGACCGCAGGACCAAAGATAAAGGGCTGCCCCGGCTGCCGGCCGGTGCGCAGAGGCGCTTCCTCCTGCGAGTGGGCATACGCCTCCGGGCGGCGGAAGTCCTCCTCTGTCCAGGGCGTATACTCCCGCTCTTCCCTGCGGGCAGCCTTGGGAGCGGCTTTTTTAGTCTTCTTCTGTTTTTTATTCTGTTTAAAGAGAGAAAAACCGGATCGAGCCTTCTTCTCCTGCGGAAACAGATCCTCCGTCTCCTCAAAGCCTTCAGAAGAAAGCTCTTCTTCCTCTGCAAAGAGGTCGATATACCCGGTATCCTGCTTATTTTTGCCTGCTTTGGCCATGCTTGCTCTCCTTATACATTTGCTTCCGGCGGCTCCCGGGTGACTCTGCCGCCCAGAGCGCTGAGGGCTTCCTCCAAGCGCACATAACCCCGGTCGATGCGCTGGGCGCCTTCAATGCGGGTCATCCCCTCCGCCCGCAGCCCCGCCAACACCAGGGCAGCGCCTCCCCGCAGATCATGAGCGGTAAGATCGGCGCCATGCAGGGACTTTACCCCCCGTATCACCGCCATATCTCCCCGAATATGGCACAGCGCCCCCATTTTTTGCAGTTCTTCCCCGTGAACAAAGCGGTTTTCAAACACATTTTCCACGATCAGGCTGGTACCCCGAGCCACAGTGCACAGGGCAAAAAACTGACTTTGCAGATCCGTGGGAAAGCCGGGGTAGGGCCTTGTTTCTATTTTCTTCAATTCCCGCGGCCGCTTGGGTCCCTTGAGATAGACGCCCACTCTTTCCTCCCGGATAAGGCAGCCCGCTTCTCTCAGCTTGTTCAGGGGAGCCGTAAGCTCCTTTACAGGGGCATTCCGCACAAAGATCTCTCCGCCGGTGATAGCCCCTGCCGCCAGATAGGTCCCTGCCACAATGCGGTCTGCCGGGATCTCATAGCGTATGCTCCGGCCCTCGCCCCCGCCCCGGATGGTGATCTGCGGTGTACCGGCTCCCGTGACGGAAAACCCGCCCCGGTTCAAAAATTCACACAGGGTCACAATCTCTGGTTCACAGGCTCCGTTAATGATCCGGGTAACGCCCTGAGCGATACAGGCGGCCATGATCAGATTTTCCGTAGCGCCTACGGAGGGGTAATCCAGCTGAATATCCGTCCCCTTAAGACCTGCGGTGCGGCAATATATGCGCCCTTCCCGTTCCTCTATCTCTGCCCCCAGGAGCCGGAGCCCCTGCAGGTGCAGATCGATAGGCCTGCGGCCGATGTCGCATCCTCCGGGATAAACGGCTGCCGCCTCATGAAAACGGCTCAGCAGCGGTCCCAGCAAAAACAGAGAGGAACGGAGCCTGCGGGTGATATCCGTCCGAAGCTCCGTGCGGGTAATGCCACGGGGATCCACTTCCACCCGATCCCCCTGCTGCCGGATGCGGCAGCCCAGCTCTTCCAAAAGAGCCAGCATATGCCTGACGTCTGCCAGTTCCGGGCAATTCGTCAGTTCCACCGGCTCCGGGAAAAGAACCGTAGCTGCCAAAATAGGCAGCGCAGCGTTTTTGGATCCGTGTACGGCTATCTCCCCCCGCAGGGGGATCCCCCCCACAACCTTCAGCTTCGACATGTTCTTCTCCTCTCCCTGGCATACCCCATTTTATGCGGATACCAGGAAAAGAAGTGACAACAGGACAAAGAAGGCCTCTTAAATAGTTTGTGCCTCCCGGGAGATATTCAGCAATATTCCCATGGCGCCCATAAAAATGATCAGGGATGTACCCCCGGCGGATATAAAGGGCAAAGGCTGCCCCGTAGTAGGCGCAAGCCCCGTAACCACAGCGATATTGATGAACACCTGCATGCCGAAAACGATGGAAATACCGGCAGCCAGCAGACTGCCGAACTTATTGGGACACATGAGGCTGATGCGCATCCCCCGGTATACGATCCATGTATACAGCAGGATCAGCACAATGCCCCCTACGATGCCGAACTCCTCGCAGAGAATGGCGAAGATAAAATCCGATTCCCCGTAGGTCATATACAAAAGCTTCTGGTAGCTGTTGCCCAGCCCTTTGCCGAACCAGCCCCCGGAGCCGATGGCATACAGAGCCTGGATCAGCTGATACCCTGAGCCCTGAGGATCCTTCCAGGGATCCCGGAAGGAAGTGATACGGGCCAGACGATACGGCTGCGCTACAGCCAGAATCACAAACAGCACAGCGCCCACTATGGCCAGCCCCAGGAAGTAGCGCACATCGATCCCGCCCAGATACAGCAGAATACCGCCTATACCGGCCACGATAACTGCCATTGACATATTGGGCTGCAGCATGATCAGGCCGCAGACCATACCCATGACCAGCAGCATGGGCGCCAGCCCCTTGGTAAAGGAGCGCATCTCTCCCCGATGCCGGGACATATACCCGCACATATAGAAGATCAGACCGAACTTGGCCACCTCGGAAGGCTGAACAGAAACACCTGCCAGCTCCAGCCAACGCTTACCGCCGTTCAGCTCCTTTCCGAAAGCCAGCACCGCCACCAGCAGACCCAGAGAAATCACCAGTGCCGCTCCGCCCAGATTCTGGATATAGCGGTAATTGACCTTGGAAAGCACCAGCATCAGGGGATAGGCCAGCGCCATATAGGCCATCTGCCGCTTGAGATAGTAATACCCGTCGTAGTTGCAGCCCTTCGTGTGCAGGGCATAATAGTAGCTGGCGGAAAACACCATCACCAGGCCGAAGGCGCAGAGCACCGTCACCACCAGCAGGATGGAAAAATCCAGAGACCCCTCCTGCTTTTTATACAGTATTCGGTTTTTTCTTTCTTTTTTCTGCTCCATGACCTTTCTTTCTTTTCTGTTTACTTATAGGCACGGACGATATCCTTGAACACCCGGCCCCGCTGCTCATAGTTATCAAACATATCCCAGCTGGCGCAGGCGGGAGAAAGAAGCACGGCATCCCCGGGCCGGGCCAGATCCCGGGCCAGATCCACAGCCTCGGCAAATGTACCGGCAGTATGGCACAATTCTCCCATACCGGCCCGCCGGGCAGATTCCAGTATCTTCTCCTTGGTGGCACCCAACACCACAAAGGCGCGGATCTTCCCGGGACATACGGCAAAGACCCCGTCAAACTCGCTGTGCTTGTCAAATCCGCCCAGGATCAGCACCGTTGGCTTGACCATGGCTTCCACGGCCTTGATAGTGGAATCGGGATTGGTGCCCTTGCTGTCATTGATATAGGTTACGCCGGAGCGTTCGCATACATGCTCAATGCGGTGCTCCACCCCCCGGAAGGTGCGCAGCGTCTCCCGGATCACGTCAAAGCCGATGCCCTGAGAGATCGCCAGCAGGGCGCAAAGCATGGCATTCTCCAGATTGTGCGCCCCGGGTATAAAGATCTCGCTTCGATCCATAAGGGGCCGCTCTCCCTCTTCATCCCGATAGACAAGCGTGGTGCCCCGCAGAAACATGCCCAGCTCCACCTCTTCCTTCCGGGAGAAATAATAGACCCGGGCAGGGGTAAGCGCGCCGAAGCCGCGCACGATGGGATCGTCGTAGTTGAGCACGGCGGCATCCTCTGCCGTCTGATTGTCCAATATCTTGGCCTTGGCGGCAATATAGTTTTCCATGGTGCCGAAATGATCCAGGTGATCAGGGGTAATGTTGCACACCCCGGCTGCTTTGGCATGGAAGGTCACATTGCCCTCCAGCTGCAAAGCGGCGGTTTCGGCTACTACCACGTCCCCGGGGCGGGTCTCCAAAGCATGTGCGGATATGGCCACTCCAATGTTCCCCAGCACGAAGGTATGCCGGCCTGCCGCTTTAAAGATCTCCCCCGTAAGAGAGGTGCAGGTGGTCTTGCCGTTGGTACCGGTGATGCATACAAAATCCGCATGGGAATACCGGTATCCCAGTTCGATTTCGGAGATGACCTCGATCCCCCGGCGGCGGGCTTCCAGAATAAAGGGCTTGGTCATGGGTATGATGGGACTGATGACCACCAGTTCCACACCGTCCAGCAGATCCATCGTGCCGTCGAGCAGCATCTCGAGGTCGAGCTGGGCGATGGTGCAATAGAAGGTCGCGCAGTATTCCTTGGAGCGCTGCTCGGTCTTGTTGTTGCTGCCCCACATGCCGAACGGCATCATACCGGCGGCGTAGACCAGCTCTTCGGGGGCGTAATAAGGCATCACGCCGATGCACTTCTTGCCGGCGTCCTTATAGGCCTTGAGCTGGCCCCTGGGGTTCGCGGCGACGGCGGAAAATTCCTTCACGATAGCTTCGATACTCATTTTTTCACGCCCTCCTTAGTCTTTCTTGTTGGCTTCCATGGCTTCGACAAGGCCCTGCACGCGGGTGGCGTACTGCGCTTCGTTGAAGTTGCGCGGGTCGGCCTGGTCGCCGTCGAAGCCGGCGCACGGCACACCGAGGTCCTTGGTGAAGCGGCGCTGCATCTCGGCCATATAACCGGACCACGGCTTGCAGGAGCGGTTGTAGTGGACGAGCACGCCGTCGACCTTGTTGTCGCGGCAGATGCCCTCACGCCAGGCAACGCCCTGCTCGATGCAGACGGAGTTGGGCGCCTTGTAGTAGGCGCGGGCCATCTCGTCCATGTTGTTGTAGACGAAGCCGAAGGCGGGCGCGTACACGACGGCGGTGACGTTCACGCCGTTCTCCTTGAGGGGCTTGAACAGGTTCGGGAGCTTCGGCCAGCAGGGGATGCCCTCGAACATGACGCGGTACTGCTCGGGGAAGGGCAGCGTGGAGGTGCCTTCCTCAATGTTCTTCTGCAGGTCCTTGGACAGCAGCTCGAACGCGTCGGCCGCCGCTTCCTTGCCGCGGGCGGTGACGACGTCGGCCATGTGGTTAAACAGGTCGAAGCCGCTCATCGGGGCGGGCTTGTACTGCAGGAAGTCGCAGACCTTCAGCCAGTTCTGGGCGGTGCGGTTCGCGTGCTTGCAGGCCGCCTCGAACTTGGCCTCGTCGAACTTCTTGCCGGTCAGCTCCTCGAGCTGATGGATGGCGTTGTCGAACTGGGCGCGGACGTACTTCACGGCGGAGTCGCTGACCTCAACGGTGTTGTTGTAGGGGATATCGACCATGATGAGGGGGATGTTGCACATACGGGCGATATTCTCGTACCACTTGGTCATGCAGTTGCAGATGTTGTTGCAGCACAGCACGAAGTCGGGCTGGGGGATGCGCATCTGCTTGTAGGGCTTGATGGCCTCGCGGCGGAAGTTCTTGTAGGCGATCTCCTTCTCGGTGGTCTCGGGCAGAGCCTCGATCTCGTGGATATCGTCCAGAACCGTGTAGGGGACCTGCGTCTTGGGGTCCTTCTTGGGCTTGCCGGTCTCAGGATCGATGACGACCTTGCCGTTTTCGTCCTTGAGGGGCTTGCCGCTGTTGGGGTCGATGATGAACTCGAGCGTTTCGGGGTCGAACTTGCGGCTTGCGCGCTTACCGGCGGCGTAAGCCAGGGAGATACGGGCATAGCCGCAGATATCATTGTCGAAGCCGAGGTCTTCCGCGGCCTGGCACAT
>OIZA01000828.1_pt1 | contig 13222 bp, 17 predicted proteins | sample 1588381 | NCBI WGS metagenome assembly OIZA01 (sample SAMN03283277) | human gut metagenome | biome: human-associated habitat; material: feces | host: Homo sapiens | place: Peru | collected 2012 | reverse complement strand
CGCATTCCTTAACCTTCACGGCACGGAAATCGCTCTTGGAGAAGGTGTCAAAATCGACCTGATCTTGGAACAGAGGCTCGATCTGAACATTGGAAAAATCAATTTTCTCCTCGACTTCGGGAGCCGCCTGAGCAGCCTCGGCGGGAGCCGAAGCAGCCTTTTCAGCCTTCTTGTCAGAGTCCAACGGCTTCATTGTTGGGATTCGGAGAGAAACCCGGAATTATCGGGAATTATCAAGCATTTACGGGCATTCCCCAATAATAAAACCACACAAATAAAGTCATATCGAGAATTATCAAGAATTCCGATGTGCGCATATTGGTGTAACTTTTGGTGTAAGGTGTAAGCTTGATATACCTAATTGCCCGACAAAGAAGCACATCTTTCATTCCAACATAGCTGCATCATACACCAAAACTCCAAGAAAATCAAGTAATATCATTGTTGAGTTTTGTCCTTCCACCTGCGAAAAGCCTTTTTGCATTGCTCAATATCCTCTTGACTGTTTGAAAGAATGTATATGTTTTTCTCACGAAATATACTTTTGATTTTATCTGCCAACTCAAGCCGATTATTTGCTGAAACCTCAAAGTACGATATTCCGTTCATTTTACATAGGTGCTCTTTAACCGCCCTTTCATTACCTGTCTTTTTATTTATACGCTCAATAGCAGAGAACATATCAGGGATGTATGTTTCCAACGGCAGCCCGATTATATTATCGTCAAATGTAGCCACTCTCATATTATACTGCTTTGCGTATAGCGAAACCAAAAGCTGAACGAGCAAACTATCAAATTCGGATTCGCAAACCGTGCAGGTTTTACCCTCGTGAGTTCGCTCACATATTTTTGCGTTCCAACGGTGTCCGTAACTACATAACCACCACGCGCGATTATGCGAGTTTCTTGAAATCTCCGTTGGCTCAACTTTGTTCTTTTCGTAGTCCCATTCTTTGCATAGCACAGCGTCTGTTGTGGCTAAATCATTATATCCTTTCAATACCTTTCGTTCCGCACAAACAGGACAGGGAACGCCTTTTACACGAGCATTGATTACAGCCTTCCACTCATTTCCGCACACTTTACACTTCCACCAAACATTCTTCGTGGACTTTTCATTGACCTGTTCGGGGAGAAGCGGATAGTTTAATTCGGACCATTCTTCTGCAATAGCAGGATGCGTAGTGACAAGATCATTAAAACCTTTCAGTAATTTAATGCTGCTGCAATAAGGGCATTGACTGCCTCCGGCTCTTGTAGATATCAAAGTATGCCATTCGTGTCCGAGACTGCATTTCCACCAAACCTTTTTGTTCTTAAACGCCGTAACCATATTGGGACGCAGCGGATAGTTCCGTTCCGACCATTCTGCGGCAAGGTTTGGAAAGCGTGAAGCAAGATCATTAAATCCGGGCAGAACTATGTTGTGTGAGCAATAGGGGCAGTCTGCGCCGTGTACTCGGTTCTTAATTACCGCCGTCCATTCGTGACCGCACTTTCCGCGCCACAATATCTTCTTATGAGAACCGACAGAAACCTGTGTCGGTTTTATCTTGTTCTTCGGTGACCATTCCTCGGCTAACGAGGGACACATCGTTTTCAGATCATTGATTCCTGCAACAACTCTTGCACCGGAGCATATAGGACACTTTTCTCCGGCAGAACGAGCCTTTGCGCTTGCTTCCCATTCGTGTCCACACGAACCTTTCCACCAATACAGTTTATTTGAGCCGTAAGGTACTTCGTCGGGACTCAGCGGTAAATTCCTTTCCGACCACTCTTTTACAAGATGCGGTTTCATATTCGTGATACTGTTATCCATACTAAAAACACCTTTCATATTGTGCCTTTAGTATATCTCAGTTATTGAAAAATGAGAAATGTGCAAAAAAGGAGAGACGCCGCAGAACTATGTTCTTAGCATCTCTCTTTCTATTGATTAAACAGCCGTTTCAATTTTACCTTTGCTGTTCCCGACAAACTTCGCATAGGTTAGCATTCCTTCTTTTTTCAAGTCATTGGTGACATCTATATAGATGTTCATTGTTGTAGAAATATCAACATGACCTAATACATTTTGAATGACCTTAATATTGATTCCCGACTCGCAAAGCCGCGTCGCAAAAGTATGCCGTAAATGATGGCAGGTGAAATAGGGCAGCAGCACCGGCTCTTTATCCGTTTTTCTGTTCAACAGAATTTCATCGTTACAATCTCTCCTGATTCGGTGAATGGCATTGTTTAATGAGGATTGGTTATGGAGATTTCCGTCACGATTGAGGAAAATAAAATCCGTATATCCGTCAACGCTTGCATTGCATTTCATTCCGATATCATCATAGAACTCTTTGACGGTAAGAAACGCCGACTTTACTTCTTCGGTCATAGGTATCTCACGATCCCCGGCTTCGGTTTTTGTTGTATTGATAGTGTAGCTGCATTTACCGTCAGCCTTTTTGTAATACACCAATGTATGATTTATCTTAATCATTCCACCGTCGAGGTCAACATCTACCCATCTGAGTCCCGTAAGCTCACCTACACGCATACCCGTATTCAACATAATGAAGAACACAGGAAACCAATGTTGGTACTTCGGGTTCTTTTTCATATAGGATAAGAAAATCTCCTGTTCCTTGATTGTCAGAGCCTTTCTCTTTTCAGAGCGATAATCACGGGACATTTTCAGTTCTCGCAACATATTGTCCGTTGGGTTTATACGGATAATATTATCGTCAACGGCAATTTGGAAAACTTGGTGAAGCACATTATGAATGTTATCTATCGTTGCGATCTGCATACGCTTGCCGTCAGCAAGGCGGTTATAGAACTTTTTGACATCCGATTTCTTTACCATCTGAACTCTGTTCTTTCCGAAGTTCGGTGCAACAATAAGGTTATACATATAGATGTAGTTTTGAAATGTGCTGTCCTTAATTCCGCGCTTGGTATCTTTCCAAAGCTCAAACAGGTCATTAAGTGTCAGCAGCTTATTTTCCTGCTTTATACCGTCGTGCTCATCAACAATTATGAGTTTTTCTTCTTCGCGCAGTTTTTCAAGCGTAGGAGCGTATATATAATGCCTTTTGCCTTGCGCGTCTGTCCACCGATACATATATGTTCCGTTCGGTCTTTGGGACTCACCTGTATACAGCCTCACTCTATTGCTATCCATTCGTTTTGTAGTTGAATTTGATTTTATGTTTCCGGGACTCATAAACATTCCTCCTTATATCGAATTTGCATTATCAAGGTACTGCTCAAGCTTTGTTCTCTTTATCAATCTTTTCGTACCGATCCAAAGCACAAACTCGCAGCCCTCTTGATTTGATAACTCTCTGATTTTCGACACCCCTATTCCGAAATACTCGGCGGCTTCTTCAAGTGTCAGATTTCTCTTTTCCCATATCGGTATAGTTTCTCTTGCAGCCATAGACTCATCTCCTTGTTATTCATCGGTAATATGATAACGAATAACAAGGAGAGCGTCCAATGTGCGAATCTGAAAATCGCACCTGCTATACGGAAGCCGACTGTTCCAATAATTCTTCGAGCTTCTTTCTCTTAAACATTCTGCGGTTACCTATCCAAATTGTTATTTTGCCGTCGTCTGCCTGAGAGAGCATTTTCAATCTGCCGACGCCGATACCTGTGCAAGCAGATGCTTCCTCCAATGTGAGACAGGTTTTTAACCAAACAGGCACCATCTTTTCCTTTTCACTTTTGTTCATGCGGCACCCTCTTGTTTTTCGGGACATCACGTAAATAGGCGTATTTGTATTGGCGGATGCTATACTCGCTCGATTTATAAAAGGCGCGGCAAATGCTATTGAAAATATTGTTCAGAGCTTCCTTGTTCATCAGCGGATCAAAGATGATTTCTTCGATTGTGATATTCTCGGCTGAGCCGTGCTCTGCAACCCAACGCCTTGTATTGATAGGCTGTTCAATCGCATCATAATAGATGGCTTCGTCTATTTCGTTATTCGGATTCACAAAGTTGTATAAGTCCAGGATTGTATTGACGGCATAACCGCTGTCGTTCTGATTCATATTCAGAAAATCATACACCCTCATACCAAGGAAATCTCCGAGTGTTCTGAATCCGAGAATGGCGTATAGCCTACGATGGTTATAGTCGTCAATCTCAGCCCATTCGGGAGAGTAAATAGAAGTGTTATAGATTGTTTTGGTTCTGTTATTCATGATAATCCTCCAATGTTGCTTTTAGCCCTTTGATTGCATTATTGATTTGTGAAACGCGGCTGGTAAGCTGTGCGATTGTATGGTTCAGTTCTTCTCTTGAAGCGGCTATGTAATATCCGGAACGACCGCTGCAAACGGGGACTCCGTTACACCGCAATTCATTTACGCGTTCTCTGATCTGGCTTCCGGTCAGATTCGTCAAACGCTCAAGCTGAAAGCTTTTGATCGCATTGCTTTTGCCTTTGTGTTTTTTCTCCAAAATGGATTTTAATTTAGTATTCATTGGCACTTTCCTTTCTTTTTTGCTCTCTATATTGGATTGCTGAAAAAAGTGCCGAAAATTAACCCCCTATACCGAACTTAATCAATATTTTTTTCAGTTGCTTCAATGCCCGTTCTTTTGTTTGAATTACGGCAACGCTCGTCATGTTATGGGCTTTTGCGTAATCTATAACTCTTACGGGTTCATCTGTGTATACAAGCGAACAGATAATATCGCGTTGTTTATCTGTCAGCATCGACAAGGCTTTTTGTATCTCCGCTGAGGTTTCTTTTGCAATGTATATCTTGTCTACAAAGGCGGTCTGATCGACAATGCTATCCTCTTGTTCGTTCTCGCCGTATAGGTCAAGCTCGTTCAAAGAAACCGTTACACAGCCCGATTCCATCTCAAGCCTTTTCAAATATGCGTGACGGTTGTTTTCTTTGCGTATTTTGCTTACTTCCTCACGAGTCGTTTCAATGTAATAATCGGCGTCGCCTGCACCAAAGCCAAACAACGGCGCAAAATTGTTCTTTCTTGCTTTTCCTTCTTCCGTCGAAATGAATTCATTAAATTCATCAACATTCATTTCTATCCAATTACTTGCCCCTGTGGGTTCGTTTACATTCTTCTTTACAAAAAACAGCTTTCTCATTGTTGTAATCTCCTTTGAATTGAATTTTTGAAAATGGTTCGGGTTCAAAAATTCAGGAGATTACGGATATCCGGCTATGTAGCACTGCCACGGTTTCAAGTCGTTACCTCCGATACGGATTAGTTCCGATCTATAACCGTTTGAAAAATTGAAGGTGGTCCTCAATGACATAAAAAAATCCTTTCCCGGGCAAGCCGAGGAAAGGACTCCAATTACCGTACAAGTATTTTGGGGCACAAAAAAAGCGCCGTACAAATCAAGACCAATAGATATGGTTTTCCATACTATTAAGTCTCAACCTTGTACGGCGCTTGGAAATCACGGCCTTTCGACCGGCTCTGCTTGCACGAATTAAAGTCAGTTATTCAGTTGTTATGTAGTATTTCCGAAACATCGAGCTTGCGCAACGATTACAGAAAACGGATTACTATGTTTGTTCAAGTGAGTATTTTATAAATGCGTGGGTATACTATATGATATAATTCCGATGAAAGCAGCATTGATATGTTGACTTAATCGAAATTATGTGCTATACTTTAATCACTGAATAGATTAGAGTCGGCTATAATATATTGCCGATCAATCAGCAAACAAAAATTATCAAGGAGTGTTATTCTCATGTATATTAAAAGAACCGTAGAAAAAGCCATTCTCGCTGCAGGTCAATCCTTTCCCTGCGTAGTAGTTTACGGTCCGAGGCAGGTTGGTAAATCAACAACCATTGACCATTTATTCGGCGACAAATACAAAAAAGTAACCCTCGACGACGGCGAAGACCGTGCGTTGGCAGTCAATAACCCGAAATTGTTTTTGGAGAGCTACGGATGGCCTGTTGTAATTGACGAGATACAGAAAGCGCCGAAGCTTTTAGACGAAATTAAAAAGATCATTGATGAACAGCGGCTTGTTTGGATGAAAAACGGCGAGGAAAGACAACTGATGTATATTCTGACCGGTTCAAACCGTTTCGAGCTTCAGGAAAGCATTTCCGACTCCTTAGCCGGACGCTGCGGCGTGATTGATATGTCATCATTTACCTTTGCGGAAAAGCACGGCTACAATGCGCCTCTCTTTAATCCTGAAATCAGCGAGATAAGGAAAAGAGAAAATGACGGCAGAAAATATATCGGCAAAAAGGAAATTTTTGAGGAAATATTCAAAGGCGGCATTCCCGATATCTGCACCGGCATTTCAGAGCGTGATATCTATTTTAAGTCTTATGTTAACACCTACATTGAGCGAGATGTTATGAAGCTCATTGAAGCCTCCAGCGAATTTCAGTTCCGCAATTTTATCTCAGTGGTTGCTTTACGCACCGCACAGGAACTACATTACGATCAGATTGCAAGCACTGTCGGAATTGATGTACGCACCTGCAAGCGTTGGATTTCCATTCTGCAAACATCGGGTATTATCTACCTGCTGCAGCCGTATATGTCTAATGTTTCGAACAGAATCATTAAGGCTCCAAAGCTTTACTTTATGGATACCGGACTTTGCGCTTATCTTTGCAAGTGGCCCAATGCGGAAATGTTGGAATCCTGTGCAATGAATGGTGCTTTCTTTGAAACCTATGTAGTCAGCGAAATCATTAAAAATTTCTATGCGTACAACAAAGATCCGAAAGAGTCTCTTTTTTACTATCGTGATATCGATCAAAAAGAAATTGACCTCGTCTATGTGAATGCCGGAGATATTTACCCTATCGAGGTTAAGAAAGGTGTTGCTCCTACAAAGCCTACCAAAAACTTTGATGTTCTGAGTAAATATAAGCTGAATATTAAACCCGGGCTTATCATTGATAACTGTGACCGCATCCGTCCCATCAACGAAAAGGCATATACCTTTCCGATTTATCTCCTGTAATAAGTTATTTGCATTCCGGAGTAGTATATCAATATAAACTACTATATATTTCACCGTCGATTCCGTAAATGTCGGCTATCGGAATTGCGGTTTTGTCGGTGAATATCAGCTTGCGCTCATATTCGTCAACACGCTTGATTACTCCGGTATGCGTCACATACTCGCCGCCGTTCTTTTTACTGTCCGGCTTGAAGTAGGTCACGGATATTTCCGGCTGCTCATCGGACAGCGAAACGGCGTAGTTCAGCTTATCGTTCAGTGTACTTATCGTGCCGTCATCAAGCTCTATACGCTCGTCTGTCAGCCGTCCGGCTTCCTTTACCTGATCGTCGTATCCGGTCAGAGCCGCAAACGGAGAAAAAGACGCGGCACGGTTTATTCGGGGCATACGCTGCCGTGTTGTCAATTCGTGATGCGGAAGATTTATAATGTCCGCATACAGTTCTTCTGCTTTTTCGCTCACGCCTTATGACCTCCGACCTGTTCGTTGCGTTCCCGGGCTGTCGCACCTTCCTGAAAGTTCATACCTTTCAGAATAGCGTTCTTGCCGAATCGCTTTTTTATGCCGATAATCGTTTTCTGCATTTGTTTTTCCTGTTCGAGAGCCTGCCTTTCGGCTTGCTCTCTCTTTTCCTTTTCAACAGGATCATCGAAAAGCGATATTTGCTCGGCAGCGGGTTCGTTTTTTACATCGCTTTCTCTGACGAGCTTACAGGTTGCAACCGTAATACGGCGCACAAGCAAATCCTTGTTTATGATGCGGTCAAACAGATTCATCGTCGCTTCTGTTATGATGTGTGATGAAGATGTCTTTTTCTCCAAATTTGCCGTTCCGTGCGCGTGTTTCGGTACTTTACGCCCGTAACGGTCGGTTGTGACATCTCCGTGATACTTTGCGCTGATTTTCGGATCGGTCAGATTTTCTATATCATACCCGATATCGAGCACAATCTGATCGGTTACGAGTCCCTTATCCACAAGGTCAAGCACATGTTGGTCAATCATTTCACGGACAATCAGCTTTGTCTTTTCGTAGTTATACGGACATTTGAGCACCTGTCCCACGCTCAAACTGTTGGAGGACGGCTTATACGCCTTTATATCGGCAATAGTGGTCGGCTCCCAACCCCAAGCACGGTCGATAATCAGTTCCGCATTAACGCCGAACAGCTTAAACAGCTTTGCCTCGTCATAATGCGAACATCGGGCAACATCGCCCATAGTATACATATAGTTTGCTTCAAGCTTTTTGGCAATACCGCTGCCGAGCATCCAAAAGTCAGTCAGCGGCTTATGCGTCCAAAGCTCTTTGCGGTATGACATCTCATCAAGTTCGGCAATACGGACGCCGTTCTCGTCAACAGGCATTTTCTTTGCGGTGATATCCATTGCAATTTTGGCAAGGTACATATTTGTTCCGATACCTGCCGTTGCGGTAATACCTGTATTCGCAAGCACATCTTTTATCATTGTCTGCGCGAGTTCTCTCGCGGTGCATTTGTAGGTTGACAGGTAATGTGTAAGGTCAATGAACACCTCGTCTATGGAATACACATGGATATCCTCGGGAGCAATGTATTTGAGATAGATATTATAAATCCGAGTGCTGTATTCCATATAGTAAGCCATTCTCGGCGGCGCGGCAATATAGCTGAGAGCCAGGGAGGGGTTTCTTGCGAGTTCAACGGCGTTATACGATTCGCAGTCGAGTTTATGATGCGGTGCATTGTATTTGCGCTGCCGATTGATTTGCTCAACCTTTTGGATAACCTCAAACAGTCTTGCTCTGCCGGGGATACCGTAGGCTTTCAGCGACGGCGTAACCGCAAGGCAGATGGTTTTCTCGGTCCTGCCGACATCCGCAACCACAAGATTGGTCGTCAACGGATCAAGCCCGCGCGTTACACATTCAACGGAGGCATAAAAGCTTTTTAAGTCAATGCAAAGATAGGTTCTGTCCACTTTTATACCTCCGTTTCCTTATCTTTTAATTTTCCCGATGATATACGGGTTTATTACCAAGACTCTTTTCTTTATTCTTCTGAAATAAGCAAGGTTCAGCGGTTCTTCCAATTTGCATTTGCGGCATTTCACCTGAACATATCCGCTTGTCAGTTCGTATATTTCTTCAAGGCGAAAGCCGCAGACGGGGCATCGCAGCGTCCTGCTTTTCAGTTTTTTTACTTCTTCACGGGATTTCCGTATCTTTTCGGCAACCTCGGGTGTAAGTTGACCGTATCTGCTGTCGTATAAAATCTCTCCGGTCATTTCGCACCTCCGAGCTGTAAGTCGTTCTCCAAGTATACGGTCAGATCTCGGGGCATCAGAAGCCCCAATGTTTTAAGCCGTATAACCAAAGCCTGAAAGGATACGCCCATACAGTCCGCTATTTTACGAAGCTTCAGCTTGTCCTCTGGGGCAAAGACATTCCAACCGTATACGGGCAATCCATTCTCGCATTTGTACTTTTTCATAACCTTTCGCAAAATAAAGCGGGGCATAAGAAAAACCGACGAAAGCCTGTCGGCTTGCGTTTCGGAAAAAGACATCAATTCCTTTTGTTCTTTTATTGTATACACTCGCTCGGGATCAAATTCGTTATGAAAGCACCCGACATCCTGCATAGGATTCTGTTTTGCAATAACGCTGTGCGCGCCCTCGTGTCCGAGTGTAAATCTGCGTCGGCTGCTTTCGTTTTCGTGAAGCAATACCTTGTCCATAACAACCGTTCCTTTTGGGAACACAACCTGTATTCGTTCTCCGTTACGGGAAACCCATAACGGTCGCTTACCGTTGGAAAGAAAGGCAATCTTGTTCGGGTCATCTTCCGCAATATTTTCGTACACTACGGTAAGTCCCAAGTAATCCGTAACCAAACCTTCTATATCCACACATAGGGCGTTATAGCGTTTGGTCTTTCGGAGATACTCTCTAACGATTGTTTCGCCGAGTTCTTCAAGCTCTCCGAATGAGATATAGCTTCTCAAGTAGTATCCACCTCCGTCTGAATCGGCTCAACATACCATTTACCGCCGATTCGGTATAGATATTTTTCCGCACTACCGATTAACACCGTGTAGCGAATTCCCTCATACTCATCTTCGGAGGTGCAGCAGTGAAGCGTTTTTCGGATATCAAAGGCTCTGCCGTCGTGCCAATAAATCCGGACCGGCTTTATTGCGCCGCCGACGAGCACCTGATAATCTACATTGACATATACCTTTTCCAAGGTTAGCACCTCCGTTTACAGCTTAAAGTCCTTTAATAACATTCTGTGCAACGCCTTGGATTTGCAGGTCATAAACCTCAATGTCCTTATATCCCTTTGCTTCGTTGGCAGAGCGAAGAACGGCACAGTTCTTTTTCTTGTTCCAATAAAAGTATTTCAGATTGTTCAGCCCCTCAAAGAGAGCCACAACAATATCTCCTTCGTTTGCGTCCGTCTGCTTACGGACAACGATCCAATCTCCGTCCTCAATACCGGCGTCAACCATAGAATCGCCGTTTGCTTTCAGCAGAAAGAGGTCACCCGTGCCGAACACGGTTTTCGGCAGCTTTACATATTCAAGCACCCGTTCTTCTTCGGGAAGTCCGATGCCGCAGGAAACAGAGCAGTCAAGAATAACCGCATTGTTTCCCGGATCGGTATATTTGCGCGTAACATCGGTTTTGATTTCAGAGCCGTCATAATCAATCATTCCGCGCTCAGCCATATCTTTTAAGTATCTGTATACTGTTGCCCTCGTCACGCCGACAGCACCGGCAATTTCGGAGGTGGAGGGGGACTTCCAATACTCAAGGTAGTATTCCTCGGCGAACTTTTTGATTTCATTCATAAGGTCAGTGTTTTTAGAACGCATTTTATCGTCCTCCGTTCTATCTGATACAGTCCGTATCGGATAGATGTATTATATCAGAAAGTTTCAGATATTGCAATAGGCAAAAAGAGAGTTGGTAGGTTTTTCTACCAACTCTCTTGAAAATTCTTTTTGTTCGGCTTAAAACAAGGCTTTCAGCTCTCATCAAGCGCTTTACTCAAAGCCGATTTATACTCATTTACGACCTGCTGAGGCGAAGTAATCTTTATCTTCCCGGCAAAACCGAATACAAGGCCGAAGAATGTAGGGCTTACGGAAACCTTTACCTCTGCCACAAAGCCGTCATTGCAAGGCTCAGTAAATACATCTTTTCCGAAGCGGTCGATGATGACTTTCATCATATCCGTGGTACACTTCAAGCGCACGGTTTCCATTTTGCCGTCATACATTGCAATAATGCTTTTGAGATAGGCGACAGGTTCAAAATCCGCAGGCTCTTTTACCGATGGAATATCCGTCGCTTCTGCTTTCGCAATACGGTCAACACGGAACTTTACGATTTTTTCGTGCCGTTCGGAATATCCGAGGACATAATATCTGTCATCGTGCCAGAGCATTGCATAAGGAGAGAACTCATAGATGTAGCCGTTATGCTTATACACCTTTTTCTTTTCAGCCGTGTATTCTATGTATTTGAAGCGTATGCGTTTACGGCCATTGATTGCCTTATGAATCAGATCAACAGTATAGTAGAGCATCCTGCTGTCGCTTTTCACTCTGCCGTCCACATAAAGGTGTCTGTTTAATTCCGACGCTTGGTGTAAGCTCGCCATATCATATAACTTGCTGATGAGACTTCCGCTTTGCGTAGCCGAGATAAAGCGCGATGATTCCACTGCATCTACAAGCAGTTTGAGTTCCGGTAATTCAAATGAGCGCTGACCAATAAAATATCTGTTCGGAGAGCTTTTCACGCAAACTATATCTATTCCGAACTCTGTAAGCTGTTCTATATCCGACATAAGAGCGTGACGCTCGACCTTAATACTTTCAGCTTCAAGCGCGGCAAGGATATCCGACACGGTAGCCGGATGGTCCTCATCGGTATTCTTCCACAGATATTTCAGCACATATAAAGTTCGGTCCTTTTTAGCCATTCGGCTTGCCCTCCGGTTCAGTCTGTTTTATATGATAATTATATCATATTTTAGCATTTCCTGCAATGGGGGCAGACGGTTCACTTCCTGCTTTCAAAATCTTTCTTGATATCGCTACTCCACTCTGACGAAATCGGTGCGGAAGCGCGCATATTGCATACAGTCTCCGCGACAGTATCATAGAGAACCGCCGTTCCTTTTCTGTCTGCGTGATAGTCTACGGCTCTGTCTGCATCTATGCCGAAATGCTTTGCGGTTTCAACCGCGTCGATGTTTGCCCCGATAAACAGGAACTCCCAACCGTAATTTTTCTTCTGATTTTCAATCATCGCCTTAACCTGGTCGCTGTCATAGCGATGGCTTGCGTTTTCATAACCGTCAGTGAAGATAACAAACATTGTATGTTTCGGAACATCTTCGGGGCGGGCGTACTTATGAATGTTGCCGATATGATGAATAGCGCCGCCGATGGCGTCGATCAGCGCCGTTGCTCCGCGCGTGAAATAATCCCTTTCGGTCATTTTCGGGATTTCCGAAAGCTTTACTCTGTCGTGCAGGACTTCGCTGACATTATCGAACAAAACCGTAGAGACAAAGCATTCTCCGCGCTGCTTTTTCTGTTTTTTAATAAGCGAATTAAAGCCGCCTATCGTATCGCTTTCAAGCCCTGCCATTGAACCGCTGCGGTCCAGAATAAATACAAGCTCCGTGATGTTATTTTTAACCTTTTCCATTTTGATTACCTCCGAAAAAAATAATGTGATTGTCGGGTTTCTTAAACCTTACAATCACATTATAGTCATACAGAGGATCTGTTTGGTCGCATCGTATGCGACATATCAAGCGCCGAGCAGCTGCTGGTCAAACTCAAACAACGCTTCGTTGATCTCAAAAATATTGTAGTTGCCGTTCTTTATTCGTCTGCAAGGAGGAAAAATAGGCATAAAAAAAGACCGTAAAATCTTTATATGTAATAAAGAAATTAAGGTCTATATATAACTTTAGTTCAAGTCCGGGTGGTGAGGCAGCAAAAAAATCTCATATAAAAAATTAAACTTAATTTCGAGAAATATATGCTTCCCCGGTTCAAGTCCTTTTAGTCGAACATTCTATAGGGCTTTGTGCCCTAAAATAATCTTTGAAAAAATTTGTTTCTAAAACAGCGAAAAACCCTTGATTTAACAAGGTTCCCATAAAGACACCTTTGTTAATCGGTGTAGCCAACGGACAGGTGATGCGTATGTGTTGCCTGTCCG